>Ga0156277_10159_pt3 | contig 12166 bp, 9 predicted proteins | sample RifCSPlowO2_12_FD_107926 | JGI IMG/M metagenome (GOLD analysis project Ga0156277, IMG submission 107926) | Verrucomicrobia bacterium RIFCSPLOWO2_12_FULL_64_8
GGTCAAATCCCCCGGCCTGCCGGCCGGCGCGCCGGTGCGCCGGGATTTGCTGGAAAACGTCATCGTCGAGTCGGAGGAGGATTGTCCGCTCTACACGGCCCACGTCATCACCGGGGTGAAGATCGGTCCGAGCCCGGTATGGCTGCAGGAGCGTCTCCAGGCCGTCGGCTTGCGCCCGATCAACAACGTCGTCGATGCGGGCAACTACGTCATGCTCGAAACCGGCCAGCCGGTGCACGCCTTTGACGCCCGGAAGATCGGTGGCCGCCGCATCGTGGTCCGCCGCGCGCGCGACGACGAGCGGCTCACGACGCTCGACGGGAAGGAGCGTGCCCTGAACAGCCGCATGCTCGTCATCGCCGACGCGGAGAAGCCGCTGGTTGTCGCCGGCATCATGGGCGGCGCCAACGCGGAGGTGGACGACACCACCACCGATCTCGTGCTCGAGGTGGCCTATTTCAATCCCGCTTCGATCCGCTGGACTTCGCGCCGGCTGGGTCTCACCACCGACAGTTCCTACCGTTACGAACGCGGCGTCGATCCGCACACGCTCATGGAGTGCGCGCATCGTGCCATCGATCTCCTGCTCGAAACCGCCGGCGGGCGGGTCGCCGGTCCGTTTTGCCAGGTGGGCGAGGACCGGCCCTGGAAAAGCGAAATCACCCTCACCCCCGCCTTCGTGCGCGAACGCGTGGGCTTCGACATTCCCGATCAGCAGATGAAGGACGCCCTCGAGGCGCTCGAGCTGCCGCTGGTGCGCGACGAATACGATGACGCCGGCCGGCCGCGCTGGACCGTCTCCGTTCCGAGTTGGCGGCCCGATCTCGACCGGCCCATCGACCTCGTGGAGGAAATCCTCCGGCTCCACGGCACCGACCGCATTCCGCCGGGACAGGTCGCCATGCCCGGCCTGCTGGGCGAGGACGACCCCGCGGTGGTTTTCACACGCCAGGTCGCCGAGTACCTCGTGGGGCAGCATTTTCACGAGTGCGTCAACTACACGCTGCGTTCCTCCGGCGAATTGAAACACTGGGTTTCCGAGGCGGCCGAGGCGGAACTGGCGCTCGCCAACCCGTTTGTCGAGGACCAGTCGCACCTGCGCTCGACGCTGCTCATCGGCCTGCTCGAGTCGCTCAGGCTCAACCAGTCGCGCGAGACCGGCGCAACGCGGCTGTTCGAGACCGGCCGGGTTTTCGTCGAGAGCAACGGCGTGGTGTTTGAGTGTGTCGCCGCGGCGTTTCTCGAGGCGCAGACCAAGGAAGCCGGGCGCCGGTGGCTCAAGCGGACGCCGGACGACTTTTATTCGGCGAAGAATCGCGTGCAGATTCTCGCGGCCCAGGCCGGCGTGGATCTGGCGACGCTGCCGGTCACGCCGGTCACTGGTCCCAACCCCGGCTGGCAGGAGGGACATTCCGCGGCGATCGGCGACCTGGCGGCCGACGGATTTCAGGCGCGCTTCGGCCTGATGAACCTGGCGATGGTCCGCGCGCTTGGCCTTGATGGTCGCGTGATGGCCGGGATTTTTGTCATTCTGCCGGAAAAGCTCGCCGGGGCGCGCGGTCATCCGCGCTACCAGGATTTCAGCCATTACCCGCCGGCGTTCCGCGATCTCGCACTAATGATCGACTCGGCCGAGCCGGCGGAAAACGTGCGGCGCTTGTTGGAGACCACCGCCCGCACCGTGGTGGGCGGCGCCTTTGCCGTCGAGCGCGTGGCCGTGTTCGACGTCTACCAGGGGGCGGGTCTGCCGGCGGGAAAGAAGAGCCTGGCCTTTTCGCTCGTCTTCCGCGCGCCTGACCGGACGCTCACCGACGAAGAGGTCAACGCCGCGTTCCAGAAGATCCAGCGGGACATCACCGCCGGCGGACAAATCACCGTGCGCGCCTGAGACGGAATGTTGCGGTCGAAGGCTCTGCTGTAGGAGCCTGCTTGCAGGCGATCTCAGGCTCCTATTGTGCACACCGTTCGGATTTCGATTTCGGGCTTTGGGTTGATCAAGTTAACCCATTTCTCTGAGGATGAACTCTTCGAAGCTTCCCACGACCTTGACCCGATGTGGTTTTGGATCGCCGCCGTCTCCCATGTCGGTTCCTTCTCGATCAGGATACGGAGCGCCGGTGTTCCATTTTGGTTCGGGGCAGTAATCTTTGAGAAAGTTGGCCACTCGTGCGGGCGCACCGAGAGGATCGAGCTGGTCGAGCGTCAAAGCTGCGCGTGATGCTGGAGAGCTGTCTTTGTCGGTCACAACCAACTCAATTTCGCCTGTTCTGTCCTTAAACAGATACTGAAATCCCCAGTTCAAATATTCGTGCATCGATAAGCCGACAAATGATATCTTGTTCGCCGCGCGCACTTCGTCCCTTGCTCGGGTCCAGATCGCTTTGAATATCTCGTATGGATCAGGATCGGTAGCCGGACGACCGCTTGGTCGAATCCAGTTTCCAGAGACCTCAATGGCGGCGTCCTTCACCGGGAACTCCTTCTTGTCTACAGATGTCCCGTTCTGTTCCATCATCTCCCAAGGGAATATGATCGGCACCTCGCTTTGCATGCAATCAACCGCTGTGAGGGCCTCCAGTCGCTTAATGATTTGCGGATTGAACACTAGGTCGAATGAACAATCTGGTCCCAGAGGTGGGTGATCGAAACGGCGCGGGTTCGGCCACGCCATCAGACCATGTAGTTTCAACAGGGAAAACTGGTCACCGTCTTTGATGGCATTCAGCCCAGCGGCACCGCCGGTAAAGCCGCTGGTGATACTGGCATCAATTCCTGTAGCGTCAGGCAAGGAAGGGATATTGCTGTCTTTAGGGAACGCCTTGGCGCGTCTTCTCGTCCGGTATGCACGCCGCAGCAGCCACTCAAGATAACAGTCATAGTTGAAGGACATCACGACGATGTCCTTTCTCAGAGTGTGAAGATCACCTTCGAATAGACGTTGAACGAAAGGGTAGTAGTCCGAATAGCGAGGGCTGGACCCGGAGGGCTGCGTGGAGGCGTGCGAATGGACAAAGGGGTGTGACAGAGCTTCACCGGCTTCATTTTCTGGCTGGTGAACTCCAAGGATCAGCCGCAGGACAAGTTTTAGCTGAGCGACCTCAGTGACCCGAGCGTTTCGAACGAGGTAGCAGTACTCGTCGACTGTGCCAAAGCATCCCTCCCGCAGGAGTTGCAGCGCATCTTTCATTCGGCTGGCCCATAGGTCAGCTTTGTTGAGTATCTCCTCTTCCGGTGTCGAAACGACCTTGATCAGGCGATTAACCTCTCGACCAAGCGCGCTGGATGACGACATTAAGAACCGAAGATCTTTGGCGAGTGGATAACCTGACGTGGCTGACGCCCCGGCGCCCAGAAAGATGACGTGCTTTGGTGTCTTTGTATTCTGTTGATCGGTGTCGGCAGACATGGGCTAGAGTCCAAAAACTGGGAAACAGATCAGGAGAATCAGCAGCCGGTTGCTGAGAAAAATCAACAGCGCAGAACAGCGCCACGCCACAACCGCCCGACTTCACCCTGTCACGGGTATCGGCACCCTCACTCCTCGGGCAGGGGCTGACCCTTGGTTTCGGGCAGCAGCGGGAGCACAAGGATCCCGACGAGCAGCACCAGGCTCACGTACAGGCCGGCTGTCCGGAAACCCTCGGTGTCACCACCCGGGTTATCCAGCCTCCAGACGCCGGCGGCTACCGCGTGGGATTGTCACGCGAGCTTCACCGGCGCGCCGCGTTGCGCCGATTCGTAGAGCGCGCAGACCAGCGCCACGGCTTTGCGCCCCTCGTGACCGTCAACCGCGGTGGGGCGGTTCTGCCGCAGGGCATCGATCAGATCCTGGATCTGCCGTTGATGCCCGTGATGCGTGATGCCGGTGGGGGAGCTCGCCCCGGAGCCGAGAGCCGCGTTGTCCTTGGTGGCGCGGATGGCGTCGTCCTCCGACCGCGCCTCCCGAAAATCCCAGCGCGCGATGTGGTCGCCCTCCAACACTGCGGCGCCATTTTCACCGCAGATTTCGAGCCGTCGCTGCCAGCCGGGATAAAGCGCCGTGCTGGCTTCAATGGTGCCGAGCGCGCCCGAAGGGAACCGCAGAGACGCGCAGGCGGTGTCCTCGACTTCGATGTGCTGGTAGACGCGGCGGGTCGTCCAGGCGTGAACTTCGGCGGGCATGCCGGCGTACCACTGCAGGAGGTCGATGGCGTGGATGGCCTGGTTCATCAGCGCGCCGCCGCCGTCCTGGGCGCGTCGTCCCCGGGTGCCGGTGTAATACTGGGCGGTGCGGTGCCACTTCACGTAGGCGCTGGCGAGGACGAGGCGGCCGAAACGGCCGGCATCGATGGCCGCTTTGACTGTGCGGGCGCCCTCGCCGAAGCGGCCTTGAAAGATCGCGGCCACCCGCACGCCCGCGGCGTCGGCGGCGCGCAGGAGCTCGTCCACCCGTTCGAGCGCGATTTCGAGCGGCTTTTCGATCACCAGATGTTTGCCGGCCCGGGCCGCCGCGAGGGAGGGCTCGAGATGCGCGCCGCTCGAAGTGCACACGCAGATCACGTCCACCTCGGGCCGCGCCGCGAGTTCGTCGAAACTCGTGGTCCAGAACGGCACGCCGCGGGCCTCGGCGAAGGCGCGGGTTTTTTCCGGCGTGCGGCCGGCCACGGCCACGAGGCGCGCGCCGCGCGCCGCCGTTATCGCCTGCGCGTGAAAGCCGGCGATCACGCCGACGCCGGCGATGCCGAAGCCCAGGGGTGAAGGAGTGGCCATATGGGTGGATGCGAGCCGATTGTGCGATGGACTCAAAACTGCGTCCGGACACTGTTCAGCGTAAAACAGGAATGTCCAGCCCGCCGGTGCGGGATCGGAATCAACCCGAAACCCGGACAATTTTCCGATGCAACTCGCCTTCCAGCAGGCGTCCGCGGCGGCGCTCGAGCCCTGAGCCCTATCGCCGGGCACGTATCATCTTCCTTGGCGTCTTCGCGCCTTGGTTGTTCAATCCAATCATGTCCGCACCCACCGACCTCAACATCGACCACGTCGCCAACCTCGCGCGGCTTGCCCTCACCCCGGAGGAGAAGGCTGAGTTCACCCGCCAGCTCGGCGACGTGCTCACCCATATCGAGCATCTGAAAAAAGTGGATGTCTCGCGCGTCGAGCCGACCGCGCACGCCTTCCCGCTGGCCAACGTCTGGGCCGACGACGTGCCGCGGCCGGGCCTGCCCGTCGCCGCCGCGCTCCAGAACGCGCCGGCCCAGCGCGACCACATGTTCGTGGTGCCGATCGTCGTCGAATGAGCCGAATTTTCACATGAGGACGCAGAGAGCGCAGAGGAAGGCTTGTTGACCACAGATTCAACGAATGAACTCGGGCAGGATCGTTCTAATTTGTCATTCGGAGCGCAGCGAAGAATCCAGCAGTGCTCAGCCTGCCTTTATCCTGCTGGATGCTTCGCTTCGCTCAGCATGACACGATCGGACCAGCCCTGTTTTCATTCCCAGCCAATGGCCGCTCTCTGCTCCCTCTGCGTCCTCCTGTGAAACAATACATCTGATGTCATCCGATTTGATCTTCCAATCCGCGACCGAACTCGCCGGCCGGCTCGAGGCGAAAGAGCTTTCCGCCGTCGAGTTGCTGCAGGCGTTCATCGCGCGTACGAAGGCGGTCGACGGCCGGGTGAAGGCGTTCAACTCGTACGACGAGGCCGCGGCGCTGGCCCAGGCGCGGGCTTCCGACGCGCGCCGGGCCGCCGGGCAGGCGAGGGGACCGCTCGACGGCGTTCCGGTCGGGCTCAAGGACGTGATCGCGGTCGACGGCCAGCCGCTCACCGCTTCGAGCAAGATCCTCGCGAACTTTGTCTCTCCCTACGACGCGACCGTGACGCGCCGGCTGAAGGAGGCCGGCGCGGTGTTGTGGGGCCGGCTCAATTGCGACGAGTTCGCCATGGGCTCGTCGACGGAAAACTCGGCCTTCCAACCGACCGCCAATCCCTGGGACGTGACGCGCGTGCCCGGCGGCAGTTCGGGCGGCAGCGCCGCCGCGGTCGCGGCCGGCGAGACGCCGCTTGCCCTCGGCTCCGACACCGGCGGCTCGGTCCGCCAGCCGGCGGCCCTGTGCGGCGTGGTCGGCCTCAAACCAACCTACGGACTCGTCTCGCGCTACGGACTGGTCGCCTTTGCGTCGTCGCTCGACCAGATCGGGCCGTTCGGCCGGACGGTCGGGGACGCCGCCGCGCTTCTCGGGGTCATCGCCGGCCACGATCCGCTCGATTCGACGTCGTTCAAGACCGATGTTCCCGACTACCGCGCCGAGGTGAAGAAACGCCAGGGACCGTGGCGGCTGGGCATCGCGAAGGAGTATTTTGGCGAGGGACTCGACCCCGAGGTGGGCGCCGCCGTGCAGGCCGCGGTCGATTTCTACAAAAAGCGGGGCTGCACGATCAAGGAGGTCTCGCTGCCGCACACCGAGTACGCCATCGCCGCCTACTACATCATCGCCACGGCCGAGGCATCCTCAAATCTCGCGCGTTACGACGGCATTCGCTACGGCCACCGCTCGAAGGCGGCGACCGACGCCTTGGACATCTATTTCAAGACGCGGGCCGAGGGTTTTGGTCCCGAGGTGAAACGACGCATCATCCTTGGCACCTACGTGCTCAGCAGCGGCTACTACGACGCCTATTACCTGCGCGCCCAGAAGGTCCGCACGCTCATCCGCCAGGATTTTCTCGGCGCCTACCGGGAGGTCGACGCGATTCTCACCCCCACGTCACCGACCGCCGCCTTCAAAATCGGCGAGAAGGCCGACCCGCTGGCGATGTACCTTTGCGACATCTACACGATCGGCGTCAACCTGGCCGGTCTGCCGGGCGTCTCGGTGCCCTGCGGTTTCACCAAAGGCGGCCTGCCCATCGGCCTGCAAGTCATCGGCCGGCCCTACGCGGAGGCGGACCTGCTGGCCATTGCCCGCGCCTACGAGCAGGGCCACGATCATCACACGAAACACCCGCATCTCCCTGGAGTAGCGGGTAGCGAGTAGCGGGTAGCGAGCATGGCGGACGTCCCGTTTTGTGAGACACAGAGCACACAGAGAAAAATCGGAGGACACAGAGATGAATGAAGAGATTCAAGTTCACGGGCTGCCAGATTGGTCTCCTGATCAATTTTCGAACCAAGTTGCTCAAGAACGGAATTCGCCGCCTGGCTCTGTGAACTCCTTCTGCTCTCTGTGCACTCTGTGACCAAAATCAGCGCATGAACTACGAAGCCGTCATCGGACTCGAGGTCCACGTCCAGCTGAAGACGCGTTCGAAGATGTTCACGCGGGTCGCGGCCGGCTACGGCGAGCCGCCGAACACGCTGACCGATCCGGTCGTGCTGGCGCTGCCGGGCGTGCTGCCGGTCATAAACCGGGCCGCGCTCGACCAGATCATCAGGGTCGGCCTCATGCTCGGCTGCGACATCGCCCCGGTCTGCAAATGGGACCGGAAGAATTATTTTTATCCCGACAGCCCGAAGAACTACCAGATTTCCCAGTACGACCAGCCGATCTGCAAGAACGGCGCCGTCGAGATCGAGCTGCCGGGCCCGTCGCGCAACGTGATGGGCGAGCACAAGCGGATTCCGCTCACGCGCATCCACCTCGAGGAGGATGTCGGCAAGCTCAACCACGCCGGGCGCGAGTCGCTGGTCGACTTCAACCGCGCCGGCACGCCGCTGATGGAGATTGTCACCGAGCCGGCGATCCACACCGCGGACGAGGCCTATGCGTTCCTCACCGCGCTGAAGACGATCATGCTCTACGGCGGCGTGTCCGACTGCGACATGGAGAAGGGCCAGATGCGGTGCGACGCGAACATCTCCATCCGGCCCGCGGGCGAGACAAAGCTCGGCACCAAGGTCGAGCTCAAGAACCTGAATTCCATCTCGTTTGTGCGCGACGGCATTGCGCACGAAATCAAACGCCAGACGGCGGTGCTCGCATCCGGCGGGACCATCGGGCAGGAGACGCGCGATTACGACGGCCAAACCGGCACATCGCAGGCGTTGCGCACGAAGGAAATGGCGCACGACTACCGCTATTTTCCCGACCCCGACCTCATGCCGGTGAAAGTCGACGAGGAATGGAAGGCCCGCCTGCGCGCGGAACTGTCCGAGTTGCCCTTCGATAAGCAACGGCGGTTTTTCGAGCAGTACCAGCTGCCCTACACACTCACGTCAGTGCTCGTGCCCGACCGGGCGCTCAGCGACTTTTTCGAGGAGGCCGCAAAACTCTGCGGCCAGCCGCAGGCCGCGGCCAACTGGATCGCCAACGACCTCCTGCGTGAACTCAGCCAGGCGAAGCTGGCCCTGACCGACAGCAGGGTGCGTCCCGGGCACGTCGCCGGCCTGGTAAAGCTCGTCGGCAAGGGTGTCATCTCCACCAACATCGCGAAGGAGGTGTTTGGAGAAATGTTTGCGTCCGGCGTTGTGCCGGAGGCGATTGTGGAGCGCAAAGAGCTCAAACAGTCGACCGACGCCGGCGAGTTGGGGAAGTGGTGCGACGAGGCGATCGCGGCGAATCCGAAGTCGGTGGCCGATTTCAAGGGTGGCAACGAGAAGGCGATCAATGCGATGAAGGGCCACGTGATGAAGCTGTCGAAGGGCAGGGCCAACCCGAAGCTCATCGACGACATCCTGCGCAAGAAGCTGGCCGGGTAGGGGATTCGACACGGAGCTCGCAGAGTTCGGAGCCGGTGCATGTGGAGGTCAGGCTTGGAGCCGGAGGCAGACATTTGAAAACTTGCTGCGGTGGACGTTGCTCAAACCATTTGGCGGGTGGTGTAGGAGCCTGCTTGCTCGCGCCGCGGCGGCGGAGCTTGCAGGCGATTTATCCGCCACAGGACCAAGGAATCGCTTGCCCCTCGACCCGGCTCGGGGCCCGGAACTTGGTCGAACGGGCAAGCAAGCTCCTACATCCAGCCTCCTCACGTCGGCTGCTACTGCAAAGCCTCTTTCCCGTGGGCTCGTTCCACTCTCCGTGGCCTCTGTGTCAAAAATCATACTCTTGCCGTGGCGAAATTACCCTCGACGCGGGTTCAAAAGTCGCATGATGTCTCCGCGGCAATGAGTCCGCCCGCCGCCCCCTTCGCCCCCGCCCCGCCGGCGGCCCCGCGCGACGACCGTTTTCCGCCCGGCATCCCCTACATCGTCGGCAACGAGGCGGCCGAGCGCTTCAGCTTCTACGGGATGCGGCAGCTCCTGTACGTCTACCTCACGTCGTTGTTCGTCCGGTTCGTCGTGGAGTCGCAGGTCGATCCGGCGCAGCTGACCGAGGCCAAGGTGCGCGCGACGCAGGTGACGCACCTGTTTTTTGCCGGCGTTTATCTCTTCCCGATGATCGGCGCGATCCTGGCCGACCGCCTGCTCGGCAAATACCGCGTCATCCTCTGGGTGTCCCTGGTTTACTGCGCCGGCCATGCGGCCCTGGCCTTCGGCGGCAAGGCGGGCGCCCTGGGCAACATCGGGCTCGCCGAAATGGCGATGTTTGCGGGCCTGACGCTCATCTCCCTCGGCTCGGGCGGCATCAAGCCCTGCGTCTCGGCCAATGTCGGTGACCAGTTCGGCGCGAAGAACTCCCACCTCGTGACGCGCATCTTCCAGATCTTTTATTTCTCGGTCAATTTCGGCTCCTTTTTCGCCACGCTGCTGACCCCCTGGCTGTACAAGCACTACGGGCCGGAGATCGCCTTCGGCGTGCCGGGCATCCTGATGGGCGTGGCCACGATCGTGTTCTGGCTGGGCCGGAACAAGTTCATCCGCGTGCCGCCCCGGCCGGGCGGAGGTTTGGGCGTGCTCGATTTCATCGCATCGTCCCTGCTGGCCGCGCCGTTGCTGGTGACGGTGCTCGTGGGGGCGACCGTGGCCGAGGAAGTGGTGAATGCCGCGATGAGTCCGCAGGCGGGTGCGGTCGCGACCGCCCTGCGTCACGTCACGGCCGGCTACTGGCCGCACGCGCTCGCCGCCGCGGTCGGTTTCGGGCTGGGCGCGGTGCTGTTCGGCGTCCGCCAGCGGATTCAGGAGGACACCGGCTTCTTCGCCGTGCTGATGTACTGCTTCCGCCGCCGCCGTCGCGGAAAAGATTTCTGGGCGCCGGCGCGGGAACGCTTCGGCGAGGAGGCCGCCGAGGGCCCGCCCGCGGTGTTGCGCATCATTCTGGTGTTCTCGATGGTCAGCGTGTTCTGGGCGCTTTTCGACCAGCACTCGTCCACCTGGATCGAACAGGCCAAGTCCATGAACCTGACACTCACGTTGCCGGCGGTGTTGTGGAACCTGTGGATCTGGCCGGCGGTGGTGGTGGGCACGCTCTACGGCGCGCTGTGGCTGTTCCTCTGGGTCTCCAACCGCACGCCGCCCCGCCGCGTCACCCTCGTCTTCCTCGGCGCGCTCGGAGCATGGGGTTTCGGCGCCCTCGCGCTGCAACTCGGTCCCGGCGCGCAGCCGGTGGCCGGCGTGCTGCAGGCCGTGGGTTTGTCCGGGATCGGAAAACTGATCACGCAGGGCGGCACGGAAACCATCAACATGCTCCCGCCGCAGATCGCATCCACCAATCCGCTGATGGTGATGATGATCATCCCGCTGCTCAACCTCGTGCTCTACAAACCGCTCGAGCGTCGCGGCCGGCCGCTGCCGCCGCTCTCGCGCATGATTGTCGGCATGTTCCTGGCCTCGCTTTCGTTCGTGGCGGTGGCTCTCCTGCAGGGGCGCATCCAGACGGCCGGACCCGGAGTGGTGCACGTCCTGTGGCAGGTGATTCCGTACCTGCTCCTCACCACCGCCGAAGTCCTCATTTCGGTCACGGGCCTCGAATTCGCCTACACCCAGGCGCCGCGGGCCATGAAGTCGACCATCATGGGCTTCTGGCTGCTGTGCGTGACCTTTGGCAACGTGCTCGTGGCCTTCCTCGCGCCGCTGCAAAAGCTCTCGCTGGCGACGTTCTTCTGGACGTTTGCCGGCTTGATGGCGGTGGCGGCGGTTATCTTCACGGCGCTCGCGGCCCGCTATCGCGGCAAGACCTACCTGCAACCGGGGTGAGGAGTTCCGAGGCCTTCAGATTTCGACACGGAGGCCACAGAGTTCAGACACAGAGGCCACCGAGACTGGATCAGGTTCTCAAGGATTTCTCTGTGAGCTCGATTCGTCCTCGGTGTGCTCTGTGACCAAGAATTCAGATCATGCCACCGCACGGCTGGACGGGTGGATTAAGAAGTTCACTTGCCCTTCTCGGCCGGGGCCGGAGGAGGCGGGTCCTTGGGCAGGCGTTTCAATCGCTCGTCGAGCGGCGGATGGGTGGAGAAGGTCTCGGCCGATTTTCCGGTGCCGCTCTTTTGCAGCGTCTCCAGCACGCCGCGGAGGCCGCCGCCGGCGTATCCGGTGGTGCGCGCCAGCGCGCGACCGTGGGAGTCGGCATCGAACTCGGTCTCCGATCCGTAGCCGGTCTCAAGCAGAAGCTTGGTAAAGGACGAGATGTACTCGTCGTATTTCGCGAAATCCTTGCTGCGCTCTGAGAGAACCTCGGAAATGCCGGCAATCGATTGACCCGCGGCGATGATCTTCACCGCATGCCGGCGGTCAATGTGCTCGATTTCGTGACCGAGAATGCCGCCGAGAGCGTCGTCGTCCTTCGCCAGATTGTACAGCCCGCGGGTGATGAACACGCGGCCTCCGGGGGCCGAGAAGGCGTTGACCGCATCGGAATTCAGCAGGCCAAAACGCCAGTCGAGATCCTGCCGCGTGGCAAAGCGGCCGAGCACCTTGCCCACGAGATTAACGCGCCGGGTCGCTCCGGCGTCGCGCCACAGGCCGCCAAAACGACTCACGATCTCGATCGAAACCGCATCGCCGATCCCGATCTCCTCCTCGAGCGTCAGGCCGGTGATGCCCTTGGTGACTTTGCCGGCCTGGTCGGTGCGTTTCTGCACCTCCTTCATTTTGTCGTCGGCTGTATTCTGCATCTCCTGGAATTTGTCGAGTCCGGGCAGCTTGGGCAGGCCGGGCAACGCCGCCACCCCGGAAGACGGCAGAGCAACCAGAAGCGCGCCGGAAAGGATGAGGGAGCGGAGAGGCTTCATGGCTGGTACTCTCCTTTCTGGTTGTCGCGGATGTAGGCGTCGACTTCGTCGGGCTTGACGGTGAGGGCCTGCTGG
>Ga0156277_10685_pt1 | contig 11917 bp, 9 predicted proteins | sample RifCSPlowO2_12_FD_107926 | JGI IMG/M metagenome (GOLD analysis project Ga0156277, IMG submission 107926) | Verrucomicrobia bacterium RIFCSPLOWO2_12_FULL_64_8
AGGTGATGCGCCTGCTTATGTATCACCACAACTACAAGGAGGTCGATGCCCGTGCGATGTTCGGCGGGTTGCCGCCCGCAATCCGGTTTCGCCTGGCGACGCTCGATTACTCGGCCGTCGAGCGGGCCTGCCCGCACCGGCTGCCCATCGGCCGCCTGATGCGCGAGGCCACGGAGGTGTTCGTGTAGTGCCGTCCCTTGAACCTTGGGCTCCTGCTTGGCGCATGCTCACATCGTCCCCACCGCCGGCAAGCTTCAGCCCGCCATGCCCCCCGTCGCCGTGACCAACCCCGGTTTCTTCGGGGATTGACTCGAGTCCGCGCATTCCGGCCACCGGCGCAGCGCCTGCCCCCGATCCAGCCACACGGCCCGTTGGCCTTGGCGTGGGGACCCCGGCGGGGAGCAGGCACCGTACTCCCGCGTTTTCGTGCCTTCGCGTTTGCCTGACGACAAGGCGACGTTATCGTCACTCGCATGAGACCGCTCGGCGGCTTGCGTTTTTTTTTGGCCCTGGTTCTGGCCCGGGTGGTGACGGCCGCGGAAATCGACGCGCTCGCGCGGGTACTGCTGGATTCCGCCAAAGATAACACCGCGAAAGGCGAGGCCTGCCAGCAGTTGATGGAGCTCGGTCCAGCGGCGGCACCGGCTGTGCCGGCGCTGGTCGCGTTGCTCAAGTCCAAGGATGAGGTGCTGCGCGACTACGCAGTGACCACGCTGGGCAGGATCGGTCCCGCGGCGGGCCCGGCCATCGACGCACTGCGCGATACCTCGGCCCATGACCCCTCACCGGCCATCCGCGGCCTGGCGCGGGAGGCGATCGACCGGATCGGCACGGGCCAGCCGGCATCAACCGCCGGAATGGAGCCCGCTCAGCCCGGGCGGCAGGCGGCCAAAACGCCGGCCAACCCGGCCCAGAAGCTGGTCCGGCCGCCACTGGTCGTCCGCTACGGACGTTATTTCCGCTGGTCCGCACCGGAGGGTTGGAAGGAAAACGAAACAATCAACGGCGTCACCCTTGGCGCACCCGACCGCGTGACCTCGGTCAGTTCAGCTTTGCTCCTCCGTGCGACCGGCGGAATCACGCCGGCGGATTTCACCCTCCGCATGGTCAGCATGATGCCGGGCACAACCGAGGTTCGTACGCTTTCGGTGAAAAACCTGCCCGATCAGCTGTCGGGCCGCGGCACTCCATGGAAGGTGCAGGAAATCGAGATGACCTACCACGCCAACGGCACGCCCTTGCGCGCCACATGGACGACCGGCATCGTCCCCTACTTCGGTGCCTTCGACGCTTTTATGCTGGGCTACCAAGCGCCGGTGGCCTCTTTTGATGAAGCGAAGCTCTGGCTCGCTCCGATCGCCCGGAGCATCATCATCACCAACCCGCGCCAGGTTGCCGGCAACGACACCCTAGTCGCCCCGAGAAACAATCCGCTGGACAACTCATCCCTGATCGAGAGCTGGCGCCAGAAAGGTCTATCCGAGGCCCGTATCTCGCAGGCCCGGCGCGAGGCCACGATGGGCTACGAGCGGGCAAAGGATCCTGAAACCGGACGGATCTACGAAATGCCTCTGGAAACGTGGGACGGGACGGCCGGCGGTTACCGGAATCCCCAGCGGCCGACGGAGATTCTGCAACCCACCGAGCCGGGTGAATGATAGTAGACCGGGCGAGCATTCACATGGCCCACGAATGCACACGAATTGACACGAACCGGCGGCAAACGAACGCCAAACTTGGCAAACCCTGAACCCGGATCGACCATCCTGCGTGGCTTCGACGCCTCCATTCTATTTGTGTCCATTCGTGTGCATTCGTGGGTGCCCCTTCATGTCTCTTTGGTTGTGGCGGAGCCGCGCTGGGTGAATCCGCGGTTCACCAAGATCTCTGACCTTGAATCTCATCCTCTTTGAGTCCGACGAAACGGACCGTCCGCTGCCTCGGACCGACCCGCGTGCGCGCCATTTGCTCGAAATCCTGCGCCGCGGGCCGGGCGACACCTTTGACGCCGGTCTGATCAACGGTCCGCGCGGCAAAGGCACCCTCGCCGCCATCGGCGCCAATGAACTCCGCCTTTCGTTCCAGTGGGGTGAGGCGCCGGCGTTGCCCTCATCCATCACTCTCATCGTCGGCCTGCCGCGGCCGCAGACCGCGCGCGACATCCTGCGCGACGCCACCGCGCTAGGCGTGGCGGCGATGCATTTCGTCCTCACGGAAAAGGGCGAACGCAGCTATGCCGACAGCACGCTTTGGACATCGGGCGAGTGGCGCCATCAGCTCATCGCCGGAGCCGGGCAGGCGTTTGACACCCGACTGCCGGAGATCACCCACGGGCGCACCTTGAAGGAAGCCTTGGTGTCCCAACCCGCCGGCGCGGTGCGCCTGGCACTAGATCATTACGAGGCCACCCAGGCCCTCTCGCGGTGTCATTCTTTGAACGACATTTCGCCGGCGCTGCCGCCCCTGATCGTATTGGCCTTCGGCCCGGAGCGAGGCTGGTCGGCGACCGAGCGCGAGCAATTGCGCAAACAAGGATTCAGCCTTGTTCACCTCGGATCACGGGTGCTGCGGGCCGAGACCGCGGTGATTGCCGCGGTCACGCTGGTCCGCGTCCGGTTGGGACTGACGTAAGAGCCTGCGCGAAGGCGAAACCCACCGGCCGGCCCACTGGCTTTCACCCCCGCCGGTACACGCACACCGTGGGTTGGTGCGCGCCTTTGCCAAGGCGCTTCAAACAAACCCAGCCCTCGGGGGCCAGCGTGATCGCACCGGGCATCTCAAAAAGCACCAGCGCCTCCTGTCGACCGGCCAAAAGTTCGTCCAAGCGGGCGAATAGCGCAAGCGCGGCCTCGTTGACCAACTCGTAAGGCGGATCGATGAACACGAGATCGGCCACCAGCGCACCGGCGCGCGGCGTCCAGGTACGCGCGTCGGCCGTTGCCACCTCCGCGCTATCCGCCATGCCGCCGAGGCTTCGGATTACGGCGGCGAGATTCTGTTTGATTACGGCGACGGCCCCGGTGTCGCGCTCCACGAACACTCCTCCTTTTGCGCCGCGGCTCAACGCTTCCAGCCCATACGCGCCACTGCCGGCGAACAAATCCCAGAACACCGCGTCCACCACCCGTTCCCCCAGGCTCGAAAAGACCGCCTGACGCATGCCATCGGTGGCCGGCCGCACGCCGGCGCCTTTGGGCACGGTCAGCGGCACGCCTCGCGCTGCTCCGCCGCTTATACGCATGGCGCCCTTTCCCCGCCCGCTTCCCGGAACGCGGAGGCGCAAATCTTGACCAAGCTCGTTCGTCGCACGTTCACACCGGCCCCCGGCCAGGCCATCATACGCAGCCCGTATTTTGCTGAAAACATAGCATTTGCACGAAAGAATTCCGTCCATATGGTGACAACCTCAAATCCATCGGCTTTGGGCGGTTGGCGACTTGCTGCTTGAACCGACGGGCCGACGTGGGTTTTGCGTATCACACCACGAACCATGCGTGCCTCCCGCCTCACTGCATTCCTGGGATTGACCGGGATTCTCTCTTCCCCGGTCTGGTCGGCGGAGCGCAATTACTGGCCCTTCCTGGTCGAGCAGACCGTGACCGAATCTGACGGCACCGAGCGGGTGGATTCATGGCAGGGGCTGGGTCCGCTGCTTTTCGGCAAAACCCTCCCTGACGGCGGGCAGGCCCATGGCTTCCGGCCGTTCTACCTTCTGCAGCAGAGGGCATCAGGCCAGGCGGTGGAGAGATATGTGCTCTACCCCCTGTATTTCCGCCGGAAGGATTCCTCGGGGCTGCGCTGGTCGTTTTTCGACGTGGTCAACTATGACGGCCCGCAAAACCCCGCCGCCCCGAGAATCAAGCGCCTCGATGTCTGGCCATTCTACTTCTCGCGCGATACGACCCGCCCCGACTCGTCGTATCACGCGGTTTTCCCCATTTACGGATCCGTGGTCAACCGATTCGGGCAGGATCGCATGCGGTGGACGTTCTTTCCCCTCTACGGTCGCTTTGAGAAGCATGGCGTCGTCACGACCACCACACCCTGGCCCATTTTGAAAACGGTCTCGGGAGAAGATAACCGCGGATTCGAGCTCTGGCCGCTTTTCGGTTACCGCGAGAAACCCGGTGATTATCGCGAGCAGTTCTACCTGTGGCCACTGCTCTACAAAAACGAGGCCAATCTGGCCGAACCGCAACCCGCGACAAAATGGGGATTCCTGCCTTTCTACGCCCGCGAGCAAAGCGCCGAGTCCATCAGTGAATCCTATGTCTGGCCGCTCTTCGGCTACACGCACCGGACGCTGCCGACCCGTTATGATGAAACGCGCTGGCTCTGGCCGTTGCTTGTCCAAGGGCAGGGCGACGACCGCAGGGTGAACCGTTGGGCTCCGCTCTATTCCCATTCGGTCTCCCGGGGGGTCGACAAGACGTGGATCATGTGGCCGCTGCTGCGCGAGGCGAAATGGACCGACGAGGGCCTGGCGCAGACTAAGACCCAGTTTTTTTATTTCATTTATTGGTCCCTTCGGCAGCGCAGCGCCGCTCATCCCGAACTCCCGCCCGCGCAAAAGACCCACCTCTGGCCGCTTTACAGTTACTGGGACAACGGCGCCGGCCGACGGCAATTGCAGCTGATCAGCCCCCTCGAGGTTCTCCTCCAGCACAACGACTTGGTGCGCCTCGCCTACTTCCCTCTTTTCGCGCTTTATCGCTACGAGCAACGCACGCCGGGCGACGTGCGCCATTCCCTTCTGTGGGACGCGGTCACCTGGCGTCGTCAGCCCGGCCGGAAGGAGTTTCACGTCGGCCCGCTGGTCGGGTATGTATCGGATCACCAGCAGCAGCGCGTGGCGCTGGGCGGCGGCCTCCTCGGCCTCACCCGCCGGCCGGGAAAGGCGTGGCGACCCTTTGTGTTCAATTTCACCGTCCGAACTCCCCGGACCCGTTCCTTGGCCACATCTCCATGAAACAGTTTACCAACATTCTTGTGGGCGTCGGCGATACCGTGCTGCTGGCCGTGCGGGCGGCGCGGTTTTCCGGAACGCTGCCCCGGCAGTTCCCGCGCTTTGTCGAGCAGTGTTACGTGATCGGGTACACCACCCTGCCCATCGTGACCATCCTCTGTTCGTTCATCGGCAGCGTGCTCGCGCTCCAGAGCGGCTACAGCATGGAGAATTTTGGCGCCAAGCAGTACATCGGCTCACTGGTCGGGCTCGCCATGGTGCGTGAGCTCGGTCCGGTGATGGTGGCCATTCTGGTCACCGGGCGGGTGGGTTCGGCCATCACGGCCGAACTGGCCTCGATGAAGGTCTACCAGGAAGTCGACGCCCTGGTCACCATGAACATTCCGCCCGAGCGGATCCTCGTGCTCCCGCGCCTGACGGCGGTGCTGTTCATGATGCCGGTGCTCGCCATCATCGCCGATCTTTGCGGTTGGTTTGGCGGCGCGCTGGTTTGCCAGATGACCTCCTCCATTGCCATCGGACCCGAGCAATACTTCGCCACGCTCACCGAGTTCATGCGCCCGCGCGATCTGTTCGACGGATTATGCAAAGCCGAGGTGTTTGGCTTCGTCATCGTGCTCGTCTGCTGCCAGACCGGCCTCGCCACGCGCGGCGGCCCGCGCGAAATCGGCGCCTCCGTCACCCGGGCGGTCGTGGTTTCGCTGATCCTCATCCTCGTGCTCGATTTCTTCGTCACCAAGGCCCTGCTCCTCATTTGATTGCCATGCCCGAATTCACCGCCAGTCCCTTCGTCGGCAGAACTTTCGGCGTCACCATTGAGCAGCTCTCCAAGAGCTATGGCGACCTGCCCGTGCTCAAAGACGTCAGCCTCGAGGTGAAGCCCGGCGAGATCTTTGTCATCATGGGTCCCAGCGGCTCCGGCAAGACCGTGCTGCTCAAACAGGTGGCGGGCCTGGAGATCCCCACGCGCGGCCGGGTCCTGATCGGCGAGCACGATGCCTCCGACTCGGCGACGCGTGGCCGCGTGCATCTCGCCATGGTATTCCAGGCGGGGGCGCTGTTCAATTCGATGACCACGTACGACAACCTCGCCCTTTACCTGCGCGAACACCGTCTGTGCAACGAGGCGGGCATTCGCGAACGGGTCATGCGCGGCCTGCAAATCCTCTCCCTCGAAAAGGCCGCCCACAAGTTTCCCTCCGAACTCTCCGGCGGCATGCGCAAGCGGGTGGCCATCGCCCGCGCGCTCGTGATGGAGCCGCAACTGCTTCTTTACGACGAACCCACCTCCGAGCTCGATCCCGTCATGTCCGCCACGATCAGCGAAATCATCGCCACCATGCGCGAGCAGACCGCCGTGACCAGCATCGTGGTATCCCATGACCGCGATCTGGCGCTGAGCATTGCCGATCGCCTGGCGATCATCATGGACGGCCGGATCCGCGCGGTCGGCAAGCCCCGGGAGTTTCAAAATCCGTCCGATCCCGCCATCGCCAACTTTTTCAACCCGGTCATCGATCTTAAGAATCCGCGATTCAAACAACTGGAGAACGACAATGGATAACAACCGTATTCAGGTCATTCGCGTCGGCCTGTTCTTTTTGCTCGGGCTGGCGCTTTTGTGGACGACATTCGTGGCGCTCAACGGCGGCCGTTTCTCTTTCAAGGAGAAGGGCTATTCGTTGACCGCCCGCTTCGACAATCTCAAGGGCCTCAAGAAAGGCGATGAGGTGACGATGGCAGGGGTGAAGATCGGCTCGGTGACCGAAACCCTCCTGGCCGGCCGGCAGGCCGAGGCGATCCTCAACATCAACTCCGGCGTGCCGATTGCCGGCGATGCCGTGGCCATGGTGGCTCAATCCAGCCTGCTGGGCACCAGCCGCCTCGAAGTCAGCGCCGGATCACCCGGCACCGCTCCGCTCGGCCCGGGCGCGGTCATTGCGACCAAAGGTTCGACTGATTTGAACGAGGTCATCGCCCAGCTCGGTCAACTTGGAGAACGCATGGAACAGGTCGTGACCGGGATCGGCAAAAACCTTGGCAGCGGTGAAGGCGGCAGTCTCTTCACCAAGGTGGACAAGATGGTCACGGAAAACGGCCCCAAGCTCACCGAGGCGATCAACAACATCCAGGAAATTACCGCCAAGCTCCGCCAGGGTGAAGGCTCGCTCGGCAGACTGGTGAATGACCCAAAACTGCACGACGAATTGCTCGCGGCCGTTGATGAAATCAAGAAGGCGGCCGGCGACGCCCGTTCCATCCTGGCCAACGCCCAGACCCTTGTGGACCAAGTGAAGTCGGGCAAGGGCACGCTCGGCACCCTCATCTACGACGACACGACCGGCAAGGAAATCCAGACCGTCGCAAAGAACCTCCGCGAGCTCTCGGAAAAGTTGAACAACGGCCAGGGCACGCTCGGCCGGCTGCTAACGGACGACACCCTCTATCGCGATGCCCAAGGGGTCATCCGCAAGGTCGACCGGGCGGTGGATGGTCTGAGTGACCAAGGCCCGATCACCGCGGTGGGCGTGGTGGCCAATTCGTTGTTCTAGGTCGTTCGGATCGTTCTCCAGCGATCGTCCTGACGGCCGGCGGTTTCCGCCGGCCGTTTGCGTCGGGCTGGTCCGGCATCACTTCCGGCGGCCCCGCTTCGGTCGCCCGGCCGTCGCGAACTTGCCGGCCGCCAGGCCAAAATAACGCTCGGCATTGCGATAGCAGATGTCTTCCACCAGTTCACCGAGGGCGGCACGGTCCGCGGGGATAAGACCCGCCTCGACGTCCTCGCCGATCAATTTGCACAGCAACCGGCGGAAGTACTCGTGACGGCCGTAGCTGAGGAAACTACGCGAGTCGGTAAGCATGCCCACAAAGCGGCTGAGAAGTCCGAGATTGGAAAGGGCATTCAACTGCCACTCCATGCCCTCTTTCTGGTCAAGGAACCACCAACCGCTGCCAAACTGGATCTTGCCGGGAATCACGCCGTCCTGAAAATTGCCCGCCATCGTGGCGAACACATAGTTGTCGGCGGGATTGAGGTTGTAGAGGATGATCTTGGGCAGCTGCCCCTCGGCATCGAGGCGGTCGAGATAACGGGAGAGCGAACGGGCCTGCGGCAAATCGCCGGTCGAATCAACGCCCGAGTCGGCACCGAGGCGTTGCAGCAGCCGGGTGCTGTTGTTGCGCAATGCGCCGAGATGGAGCTGCTTCGTCCAGCCCCGGCCGGCGTCGAGTCGCCCGAAGAACAGCATGAGAAACGACGCAAACTTTGCCCATTGCTCCGGGGTGGCGGCGGTCCCGGCGCGAGTCTGGGCAAAGATGGCGGCGGCCTCGCGCTCGGTGCAATCTTCGGCGGGGACGTAATCCATGCCATGGTCGGAAAGCCGGCAGCCAAGCGAGTGGAAGAAATTGTGGCGGCGCCGCAGCGCCTCGAGAAAGCCGGTTAGGTCCTTGATTTCGAGGCCGGCGCGGACCGCGAGCTGGTCACACCAGGGATTGAAGCTCGCGGGTTGATGGACGAGGAGCGCCCGGTCGGGCCGGAAGGCCGGATAGACCCGCGTGATCAGGCCGGTTTGCCGGACCGCCACGTGATGCTCGAGCGTGTCGGTCGGGTCGTCGGTCGTGCAGACGACGGCCACTTTGAATTTGGTGAGGATGCCGTGCGTGGAGAGGTCCGGCGTCCGGAGTCTGGCATTGGCGAGCTCCCAGATTCTGGGCGCATTGCGCTCGTTGATCATCAGTTCGATGCCAAAATAGCGGCGCAGTTCGAGATGGGACCAATGATGCAGGGGATTGCGCACGGTGGAAGGCACCGTTCGCGCATAAGCCAGGAACTTCTCGTAGTCGCCGGTCGTGTTTCCCGTGATCAAATCCTCCGGCACGCCATTGGCGCGCATCGCCCGCCATTTGTAATGATCGCCCGCCAGCCAGATCTGAAAGAGGTTTTCGAACCGTCGGTTGCCGGCGATCTCGCTGGGGGGCAGATGGCAGTGGTAGTCGAATATCGGCTGCAACGCCGCATGCTCGAAATAGAGCCGGCGCGCCCACCGGGTCGTGAGCAAAAAATCGTCAGGAAGGAAGGTCGGGGATCGTGGCATGGATAAAAGGGATACGGCCCTGCCAGTCATGGGTTACCCAACGCGGCCGGGTCCATCCCGACAGTTGGTCGGAAAGCCCAGCCGGCAGCAAGCCACCAATTGGGTCCTGATGCATGCAAAGCTGAATTTGAGCAAATCAAAGGAATCCACCTCGCCGGTCAGGATCCGCAGGAACTCCTCCTCCTCCGGGATGGGACCAGTGGCGTCGAGCTGCACTGTCGCATGGCGGTGGCCCGGCTTCTCCGCACCGTGGCGGCCAGGCCGGAGGCGTCCTGCAAAAATTGCCCACGAAGTGAAGTCGCGCGGCGACTTCGGAATTTTTCATTGGGTGCTTCGCGGGTATGGGTGGTTGATGGGCGTCAAGACTCCCGGCCGGACCCGTCACAAGGATCGCAAGCGGTCAGCGACCGAATGATTTGGCGAAATCGGCCGCGACACCGGCCCGGACCTTCTTCTTTTTGAATCGGGAATCCGTAATCTTTTTCCGCAGCAGGCGTTCGTAGAGCCGGCCGTTGAGCGGCAACTCCACGGTCTTGCCGGTCCAAGCCGATAGGAGCATGGCATTGGCGAGTTCAACGGAATGGATGCCTTCGGCGGCCGGAGCAATAAGTGGTTTGCCGTCGAGGATCGCATCGGTGAAGTTCTGGAGGATTTCGTTGTGCTGGCCACCGTGACCTTCCGTCGGCACCGGGATTTCCCGGGTGGGGGGCCGCCCGAACAATTCCTCCGACGTGCGGTTGAAGACTGACATCGGCACGTCGTTGCGCGTATAGGTGATTTGGTCGTTTTCATAGACCAACCGGCCGTTTTCGGCGGCGATCTCGAGGTGACTCGTTCCCGGAGCCTCGCCGGTGGTGGTGATGAACACCGCGTTGGCACCGTTGGGAAACTCAAGGTATGCGGTCACGTCGTCCTCGACCTCGATGTGGTGATACCGGCCAAAACCGCAGAATGCCCGCACCCGCCTGGGCATGCCGAACATCCATTGGAGAAGATCGAGGTTATGCGGACACTGGTTCAGGAGCACGCCACCGCCCTCACCGGCCCACGTCGCGCGCCAGCTTCCGGATGCATAGTACGCTTCTGTTCGAAACCAGTTTGTAATGATCCAATTCACGCGACGGATCTTGCCCAGCTCGCCTCCGCGAACGAGCTCACGGATCTTGCGAAAGCAAGAGTCGGTGCGTTGGTTGAACATCGCCGCAAAGATCTGCCCCTTTCTGCCCCGGTGCGCGGCAAGGAGCAGCTGCGCGTCGGCCTTGTGCACGGAGATCGGCTTTTCGATCATGACGTGAAGCCCCGCCTTCAAGGCTTTGATCCCTGTCGAGGCGTGGTCGAAGTGCGGCGTGGCGACCAGGACCGCGTCGGCCAGACGCGAGGCAATCAAGCGGTCGGCGTCGCGAAAGCCCTGCACCCGTGGCAAAAGCGCCAGCCGGTCAGGACTGGAATCTGCGACCGCGGCAAGCTCTAGCCGCTGGATCCTGCCTTCGAGAATGCTCCTGGCATGAGTCGAGCCCATGTTGCCCAGGCCCACAATTCCGAGACGAACTGTTTTCATAAGCCTGTGTTCGAGATGTTCATTCTGCCTTCACCTCTTGGGGCCGCCTTGGGCGGCGTGACGGGCCCGGAGGCGCAGGCCGTTCAACCGGATGAATCCGCCGGCGTCACCCTGGTCGTACCAGCTTTTCACTCCCTCCATCGAGGCGATCCGCGGATCGTAAAGCGAAAACCGCGACTTGCGGCCGCACGTGATGACGTTGCCCTTGTAAAGCTTCAGACGGACGACGCCGGTCACGTATCTTTGGCTTTCATCCACCAGAGCCTGCAAACATTCCCGCTCCGGCGCGAACCAGAAGCCGTAATAGACGAGTTCGGCATATTTCGGAATGAGCGAGTCACGCAGATGCATGACCTCGCGATCCATGGTCAGGCTCTCCATCTGCCGGTGTCCATGCACGAGAATGGTGCCGCCGGGGGTTTCGTAAACGCCGCGCGACTTCATTCCGACAAAACGGTTTTCCACCAGGTCGACGCGGCCGATGCCGTGTTTGCCACCGAGCCGGTTGAGTGTGCGGAGCACACCGGCGGGCGAAAGCCTCCGGCCATTCACGCCAACACAGTTGCCCCGGTGGAATTCGAGTTCGACGTACTCGGCGCGGTCGGTCGCGTCTTCCGGTGCGACCGATAGTTTGAACATGTCCCGGTTCGATTTGGCGGTCGGGTCAAACCACGGATCCTCGAGAATGCCCGCTTCAAAGGAAATGTGGAGCAGGTTGCGATCCATCGAGTATGGCTTCTTGAGGGTTGCGGCCACCGGAATGCCCTGCTGCTGACAGTAGGCGAGCATTTCAGCTCGTCCCGGAAATTTCTTGCGGAAGGTTTCGATTCTCCAAGGCGCGATGATTTTGAGATGCGGGGCCAGCGCCAGATACGTGAACTCGAACCGGCACTGATCGTTGCCCTTGCCCGTGGAACCGTGAGCCACGGTGTCGGCCTTTACCCTTCGCGCGATCTCCACCTGTGCCTTCGCGATCAACGGCCGGGCAATGGAGGTTCCAAGGTGGTATTGTCCCTCGTAGACCGCATTGGCCCGAATCATCGGATAGATGAAATCGCGCGCAAATTCCTCGACCAGATCGAGCGTGTAGTGGGCGGATGCACCGGTTCGGCGGGCCTTTTGCGGCAACCCCCGCAGCTCCTCCTCCTGCCCGATATTCGCTGCAAAAGTGACGATTTCGGCGTCGTAGGCCTCTTTGAGCCATTTGAGAATTACGGAAGTGTCGAGGCCTCCGGAATATGCGAGCACGATCTTCATAAGGATCCGAGTGTTATGCAGGGCGCGTGATGGGCAAAGAAA
>Ga0156277_10964_pt1 | contig 11902 bp, 12 predicted proteins | sample RifCSPlowO2_12_FD_107926 | JGI IMG/M metagenome (GOLD analysis project Ga0156277, IMG submission 107926) | Verrucomicrobia bacterium RIFCSPLOWO2_12_FULL_64_8
ACCTTGAGGCCGAGTTTTTTGCAGGCCCAGCCGAGGTGTGTTTCCAGCACCTGGCCGACGTTCATGCGCGAGGGCACACCCAGCGGATTCAGGCAGATTTCGATCGGCGTGCCGTCGGGCAGGAAGGGCATGTCCTCCTCGGGCACGATTTTCGCGACCACGCCCTTGTTGCCGTGGCGGCCGGCCATCTTGTCGCCAACGTCGAGCTTCTGCTTGGTGGCGATGTAGACCTTGACCTGCTTGATGACCCCGGAGCCGGAGTCCTCCCCGGATTCGATGGCGGCGATCTTGCGCTCGCGGTCGCCTTCGAGCTCGTCGAACTTGCCCTGGTAGGAACCGATAATCTCCATGATCTTGATGCGCACGGGCGACGGATCGATCTCGATGTGCTTGGAGACCGCGGCAAGTTTGCGGAGCAGCGTCTTGGTGATCTTGCGGTTGGCCGGGATGATGACCTCGCCCGTCTGCCCGTTGATCACGTCGAGCGGAATCTTTTCGCCGAGGAGAATGTTGGAAAGCGCCTCGGTGAGGCCCTCGCGTAACTTGTCCATCTGCGTTTTGTAATCCTCCTGGATCTGCTTGACCTGGCGGCGACGGTCGGAAGGCGACAATTTGGATTGCTCGTCGAGGCGGCTGCTGGACACCTTGACATCCATGACGATGCCCGCCGAACCCGAGGGCACAACGAGCGAAGTGTCTTTCACGTCCGCGGCCTTTTCACCGAAGATGGCGCGCAGGAGTTTTTCCTCGGGCGCGAGCTCGGTCTCGGATTTTGGGGTGATCTTGCCGACGAGGATGTCGCCGGGCTTGACCTCCGCGCCGACGCGGATGACGCCGTTGTGGTCCAGGTTCTTGAGGGCCTCCTCGCCGACATTGGGAATGTCCCGGGTGATCTCCTCGGGGCCAAGCTTCGTGTCGCGCGCGGTAACTTCAAATTCCTGGATATGGATGGACGTAAAGATGTCATCCTTCAGGGCCTTTTCGGAAATGAGGATGGCGTCCTCAAAGTTGTAGCCGTTCCACGGCATGAACGCGACGAGCACGTTGCGCCCGAGCGCCATCTCACCGTGGTCGGTGGACGGACCATCGGCAATAACCTCGCCCGCCTTCACCTTCTGGCCCTTTTTCACAATGGGCTTTTGATTGAAGCAGGTGCCGGCGTTCGAGCGCATGAATTTGCGCAGCTCATACACGTGCACGCCGCTCTTCGGGTCGCTCTTTGGGCTGCGGTCAAAATTGCGCGGCAGCTCGCCGTCCTTGGTGATGACAACGCGGCGGGCGTCGACTGAAGCGACCACACCGCCCTCGACAGCCACCACGACGATCTTGGAATCGCGGGCCACGCGCTCCTCGATGCCAGTACCGACAAACGGCGTCTCGTTTTGCAACAAGGGCACGCCCTGGCGCTGCATGTTGGAGCCCATGAGCGCGCGATTGGCGTCGTCGTGCTCCAGAAATGGAATCATGCCGGCGGCGACCGATACGATCTGTTTGGGCGACACGTCCATGTACTCGACCTGGCGGGAGTCGACTTCGAGAAACTCGCCATCGCGGCGGACAGTGACCTTGCCGATGAAGTGGCCGCGCTCATCGAGTTCGGAATTGGCCTGGGCGATCACCTTGCCCTCCTCCTGGTCGGCCGTGAGGTACTCGATCTTGTCCGCGGCACGGCCGTCTTTGCAGAGGCGGTAAGGTGTCTCGATGAAACCGAATTCGTTCACGCGGGAGAAGATCGTGAGCGAATTGATGAGCCCGATGTTCGGCCCTTCCGGCGTCTCGATCGGGCAGATGCGGCCGTAGTGCGAGGGGTGCACGTCGCGGACCTCGAAGCCGGCGCGTTCACGGTTGAGGCCACCCGGCCCGAGCGCCGACAGGCGGCGCTTGTGCGTCACCTCCGCAAGCGGGTTGATCTGGTCCATGAATTGCGAAAGCTGGCTCCGCGCGAAGAAATCGCGAATTACCGTGGTCAACGCCTTCGGATTGATCAGTTTCTGCGGCGTGATCGAGTCGACGCTCTGATCGTAGAGCGTCATGCGCTCCCGCACGAGCCGCTCGGTGCGGGCCAGGCCGACACGGCACTGGTTGGCGAGCAATTCACCCACCGTGCGAACGCGCCGGCTGCCGAGATGATCGATGTCATCGACCACCCCGTCGCCCCGCTTGAGGCGAACGAGGTATTTGGTGGCCACGACCACGTCCTCGGCGGTGAGGATGCGGTTCTCCAGGTCGGTCTTCAGCCCGAGCTTCTGGTTGATCTTGTACCGTCCGACCCGGCTGAGGTCGTAGCGCTTGGGATCAAAGAACAGCCGCTTGAGCAGGGCCTTGGCGTTGGCGGTCGTGGGCGGTTCGCCCGGCCGCAGACGTTTGTAGATCTCCTTGAGGGCCTCCTCCTCGTTGCGGGCGGGATCTTTCTTGAGCGCGCGGATGATCGCACCCTCGTCCACCGCGGTGTCGATGACCCGAATCGAGCCGATGTCATGCTTCTCGAACGTGCGTACAATCTGCTTCGTCAATGGCTCAAACGCCCGGGCCAGCACCACCCCCTTCTGCGCGTCGATCGCGTCCTCGACGAGCACGAGCGAACTGACGTTCTCCATGTCGAGCGCCTTGGTGACCTTGAGATCCTTGATCTCGTAAAAGAGATTGAGCAGATCGAGGTCGTTCGAGTAGCCGATGGCGCGAAGCAGCGTCGTGATGAGAAATTTGCGGCGGCGGCGGCGGCGATCGAGATAAACGTAAAGCAGATCGTTGTTGTCGAACTGAACCTCGAGCCAAGTTCCGCGGTCGGGGATGATGCGAAACGCGAAAAGCTCCTTGCCGCTGGCGTGAAAATCCTTCTCGAAACAGATGCCGGGAGAGCGATGGAGCTGGGAAACCACAACCCGCTCGGCGCCATTGATGATGAATGAGCCGCGCTCGGTCACCATCGGGATATCCCCCATGTATATTTCCTCGTCCTTGATAAAATCCTCCTCTTTCAGGCGCAGCTTCACGTAGAGCGGCACCGCAAAGGTGATGCCCTCGCGAATGCATTCGATCTCCGAGTGCTTCGGGTCGCCGATGGAGTACGACACATACTCAAGCGTGAGGCGCTCGTCGTAAGAGGTGATGGGGAACACCTCGCGGAAAACCGCCTCGAGACCCTGCGGCTTGCGCTGCTTGTCGGGCACGCCCTTCTGCAGGTAGTCGAGATAGGAATTAATCTGGATCTCGATGAAGTTGGGCGGCTGGATGACTTCTTTGAGCTTACCGAAGTTGACGCGGTCGGTGTGAATGCGGTCGGCCATGGATTCTCCCGGTTGAATTAAGAAACGAAAAAGCGCACGGCGGGCTCACGTCACCACCGTGACAAAAACGAAAAAAGGAAAGGTGCCAGAGGGGCCGCGGTGATGCGCGGTCCGTCCGTGATCTATGGGGTGCTGCAAAGTGGGGTGCGCCAAGCCGTGGTTACTTGAGTTCGACCTTCGCGCCGGCGGCCTCGAGTTTCTTCTTGATCTCCTCGGCCTCCTGTTTGGACACGCCCTCCTTGACGGGTTTTGGCGCGCCCTCGACCAGATCCTTGGCCTCTTTGAGACCCAGGCCGGTAATGGCACGGACCTCCTTGATGGCGCCGATCTTGTTCGCTCCGCTTTCGACGAGAACGACGGTGTATTCGCTCTTTTCCTCGGCGGCGGGCGCAGGCGCGGCTCCGCCCCCAGCAGCCGGGGCGGCGGCCACCGCCACGGGCGCGGCGGCGGAAACTCCCCACTTGGTCTCGAGGTCCTTCACGAGACCGGCGATTTCGAGAACCGACTGGCCGGAGAGCCACTCGATGACTTGTTCTTTGGTGATGTTGCTCATGGTTTTCTCCTGCCGCGGACCAGCGACTTCGAACCGGAAGTGCGTTTAAGAGAGGTATCCCCTGGTCGGCAGCGATGGATGGTTGGTTTTCCGTGAGCTGCGACGGACGCCGCGGCGTTGGGAAAGTGATTCAAGGTGATGGTTATTTGGTGTCGGCGGTCCGGATTTTCGCCTGGAGGACGTTGACGACGCCTTGCGGGACGGCGTTGAGCACCCGCACGAACATGCCGGCGGGCTGGTTGAGGAGACCGAGGAGCTGGGCGCGGAGCGCGTCGAGTGACGGCAGGTCGGCCAGTTGGGAGATTTCCTTCGCCGTGATCAGCTTCTTGCCGAGCACACCCCCCTTCACCTCGATCTTCTGCTTTTCCTTGAAAAAGTCGCGGACAACCTTGGCCACGCCGGGCGAGTTTCGGCCGCCAACGATGATGGCCGTCGGGCCCGTGAGCGCGTTGTCGAGGCTGGGCAGACCGAGCGCCTGCGCCGCGACGCGTAGCGAGCTGTTCTTGACGACGTGAAACTCGGCCTTGTGGGCGGTCAGCCGCGAACGGAGTTCCGCAACGTCGGCCACGGTCATCCGGTCGAAGTTCGTCAGGATCACGTAATCCGACTTCCGCAGGTGGCCGGCCACCTCCTCGATCAAATATTTCTTTTCGACTCTCATGGGCGGCCCTCGGATCAGTATTTGCTGTATTCGTTGCCGGCGATGCGGATGCCGGGGCTCTGGCTGGAAGAGAGCGCGACGGTGAGAATGTAGCGGCCTTTGAACGTGGAGGGCTTGGCCTTGCCCACGGCCTCGAGCACCGCGCCGGCGTTCTCCAGAATCTGCGCGGGCGTGAACGAGCGTTTGCCGATGCCCACGCCGATGTTGGCACCCTTGTCCATCTTGAACTCCACCCGGCCGGCCTTCACCGCCTTGATGCCGGCGAGAATATCGTCCGTGACGGTGCCGGATTTGGGATTGGGCATGAGGCCCTTGGGTCCAAGGACGCGTGCGATCGTGCGCACCTGTTTCATCGCCTCGCTCGTCGCGATGGCGACATCGAACTCAAGCCAGCCCTCCTGGATTTTCTGCATCAGGTCCTGCAGCCCGGCGAAATCGGCGCCGGCCTCAAGCGCCACCTTGGGGTTGTCAGTGAAAACCAGTACGCGCACCTTCTTCCCGGAGCCGTTGGGCAGCGGGGTGGTGCCGCGGACCATCTGCTCTCCCTGCGCGGGATCCACCCCCAGTCGGAAGGACAACTCGACGGTTTCGTCGAACTTCGCCTTCGGAAACCTGGCGAGAATCTCGACCGCCTCCTTCAGGGGATATTCCTTGGCGAGATCAGCGACCTGCAGGGCGCTGCGGTAACGTTTGCTTTTTTTCTCCATGAATCACTCCTTGCGGTGTGAACGTCCCGGGTGGGACTCCCGCGGTGAGTTGGTTGCGTGGTTGGTCAGGAAATTCAGTCGACGACTTCCAGGCCCATGTTGCGGGCGGTGCCGGCGATGATGCGGATGCCCGCCTCGTCGCTCTTGGCGTTGAGATCCCTGGCCTTGATCCTGTAGATCTCGAGGAGCTGCTTGCGGTTGACTTTGCCCACCTTGTCCTGGTTGGGCTTCGCCGAACCGCTCGCGATGTTGGCCGCCTTCTTGAGCAGCACCGAGGCCGGGGGAGACTTGAGAATGTAGGTGAAGCTTTTGTCCGCGTAAACGGTGATGACGGTCGGCAGGATCATGCCGGCCTGGTCCTTGGTCTTGGCGTTGAAATCCTTGCAGAACGCCATGATATTGACGCCTTGTGCGCCCAGCGCGGGACCCACGGGGGGCGCCGGATTGGCGGCGCCGGCCGGGAGCTGGAGGCGGATGATGCCGGTGACTTTCTTGGCCATGGATGGGAAATACGGAGAGAGGGGCGGGACGGACGGCGTTGAAATCGATCGAAATGTTCAATCGGTGATGCGCTGCACCTGCCAGTATTCGAGTTCTACCGGGGTGAACCGGCCGAAAATGGAGACGGAAATCTTGAGTTTGCCGCGGGCGGGATCGATTTCGTCGATCCGGCCGTTGAGGTTCATGAACGGGCCATCCGTGATCTTGACCTCCTCGCCGACCTCGTACTGCACCTTGGGCACTTCCTTGCCGGTGGCGGCCTCGATGCGCGACTTGATCTCGTCGATCTCGGCCTGGCGCAACGCGGCGGGATGATCGCCACCGACAAATCCGATCACGCCAGCCGCTTCTTTCACAAAATACCACGGCTTGTTCATCACCCGGCTTTCTTCGTCATACAGGCGCATCTGGATGAACACGTAGCCGGGATAAAGCTTGCGCATCTTGCTGGTCTTCTTGCCACCCTTGACTTCGGAAACCGTCTCGGTGGGCAGCAACACTTCAAAGATGTAGTCGTCGAGCTCCTCGGCCGCTTTGAACTTTTCAATGTACGTCTTCACCTTCGGCTCCTGGCCCGAAAGAGTGTGCAAGGCGAACCACTGGGCGCCGGCGGGCGCTGAGGTCTGGGTGGACATGCGTGCGGAAAGGCTAGCCCGCCAGCTTCGTGAACAGGTCGATGAACTGGTAGAGCGAAAAGTCGCTGATGCTGGTGAACAGGCCGAGCAAAAGGGCGGCCACAATGACGACCACGGTAGAGTCCCACAGCTCCCGGCGGGTCGGCCAGGAGGCCTTCTGCAGCTCGGCGACCATTTCACCGAAGAAAATGCGGACGGTGCGGAACGGGTTATTCATGATTGGCGCGGCCTGGCAGGGCAGAAGGGACTCGAACCCCTAACCGACGGTTTTGGAGACCGTTGCTCTACCAATTGAGCTACTGCCCTCCGGTGGTCATTTCTCCTGTTTCTTAGACGACAGAGCCGAGGCTCCCGGAACGGAACCTCGGCGCACGCCGTTGAACGTGGGTCGGGATTATTCGAGGATCTCCGTGATGCGGCCCGAGCCGATGGTGCGACCGCCCTCGCGGACCGCGAACCTTTGCGTCTTTTCCATGGCAATCGGTGCGATCAACTCGAGCGTGAGGTTGACGTTGTCACCCGGCATGATCATCTCCACGCCCTGCGGGAGCTGGATGACACCCGTGACATCGGTGGTCCGGAAATAGAATTGTGGACGATAACCGTTGAAAAACGGCGTATGGCGGCCGCCCTCCTCCTTGCTTAGTACGTAAACCTCCGCCTTGGCCTTCTTGTGTGGGGTGATGGATTTCGGAGCGGCGACGACCTGCCCGCGTTCGATGCCGTCCTTTTCCACGCCGCGCAGCAGCACGCCGACGTTGTCGCCCGCCTGGCCGTTATCGAGCATCTTGCGGAACATCTCGACGCCGGTGACCACCGTCGTACTCGTGTCGCGCAAGCCGACGATCTCGACTGTGTCGCCCACCTTGCACTTGCCGCGTTCGATCCGGCCGGTCGCGACGGTGCCGCGGCCGGTGATGGAGAACACGTCCTCGACGGACATAAGGAAGGGCTTGTCGATCTCGCGCACCGGTTCGGGAATCTCGCTGTCGATCGCGTTCAAGAGCGACTCGATGGCCTTGACGCCTTCAGGCTTGCCTTCGAGGGCGACGGTGGCCGAGCCGCGCACAATGACCGCTTTGTCGCCATCAAACTGGTATTTTGTCAGGAGTTCGCGGATCTCCATTTCGACGAGATCGAGCAGGTCCTTGTCGTCGAGCAGGTCGACCTTGTTGAGGAACACGACAATCTTCGGCACGCCGACCTGGCGGGCGAGCAGGATGTGCTCGCGCGTCTGATGCATGGGTCCATCGGCCGCACTGACCACCAGAATGGCTCCGTCCATTTGCGCCGCACCGGTGATCATGTTTTTCACGTAGTCGGCATGCCCCGGGCAATCGACGTGCGCATAATGGCGCTTTTCCGTCTGATACTCCACGTGGGACACCGCAATCGTAACTGTCTTGGTGGCGTCGCGCACCGTGCCACCTTTCGCAATATCCGCGTAAGATTTTACTTCCGCCAGCCCTTTCTTCGCCTGGACGACCAAAATCGCGGCCGTCAGCGTGGTCTTGCCGTGGTCGATGTGACCGATCGTGCCGACATTCACGTGCGGTTTCGTGCGTTCGAATGTTCCTTTAGCCATGTGGTGGAGACGTTTGAGTTGACAGGTTGGCCTCTGGTTTAGCGTCGTAGAAGCCCGCCGACGTTGGCCTGGAGCCCAGAACCGGATTTGAACCGGCGACCCCGTCCTTACCAAGGACGTGCTCTGCCAACTGAGCTATCTGGGCAGACCAAAGCCTTAGGTCAGAGGGGAAGAAGGGTTGACCGTGAACAACGGGTTTTTGCCCGTCAACTGTATTCTTTTCACATTTAAATACCTGGTGCGCAGATGCCCTCACGGGCCTACCACAACTTGGTAAAAACCCGGCTCCAGCCTCTCAGCCAAGTGCAGGGATTTTGCCAGATAGTCGCGGAAAAAGGCATCAACCTTTTCGACTTGGGAACTGGCTGTCACAACCGGCCGGCCCACCAGTCCGGTGGCGTTCACCACCACCAGAAATTCGACCGGCTGCCAGTCACGCAAATGATCCGCTGGCGGGCTGGCCTCTTCGCCAAGGCTTTGCGGTGGAATCGCCCTTTTCCCCGTGCCCATTTCCTTGACCTCCACGTAACCCCCGCGCGCCGTCACTGGCGCCACGGGAATGTCTTCACGGCCAAAACCGATAAACGGCTGATGGGGCGGGTTCTTGAGGAGGTCGAGCGGTGTCCTCGGCGTTGCTTGACCCAAAGTCGCCGGCAGCGGCAGCTCCGATTGTCCGAAGAAAAGATTGGGTTCAAACGCCCGGAACCCTTCGCCAGGCCGGTGGAGCATCTCGACCGGGATCGGACGCTCGTAAGTGTTCCATTCGGTCGGAAGAAACAATGGTTTGGGATCATAGAGCATTGCCTGTTCGCCCACATCGGTGTGCTTCTCGAGCGGTGTAACGACTAGCTGTGGCATCGGCCGGGGCGGCGCCGACGGTGGCGCCGGCCCGCCGTGGCCGGCGAACCGATGGACGCTCTCCGCCAGCAAGACCAATCCGGCGACCCCGCCTCCCACCCACCACCATAATCGGAACCGAGTGCTCGCCGCGGACATGTTCCTGACTTCCCGTTAATTCGACGCCTCTCGGCTGGGGTTGCTCTTGGGCTCTGCCGCCCATTGCACTCTGGCAAACCCGGCCGACGTCGCCATTTCGGCGATGATGGTCACGTCTTCCGACGGCACGCGCCGCCGGTCGGCGTGAACGAGCAGCACGAGATCTTTTTCGCCTTTCGCGCGTTTCTTCAACCAGTCGCGCAACTGCGCATAGTTCAACATAGCGTCCGGCACGAGCACCATGTCCGACTGTTGCACGCTGATCACCACCGTCGCCGGCACCGCACCCCGCATGGCTCCCGACGATTCGGGCAGCTCGAAACCCACTCCCAGTCCCGGCGCCAGCACGAAGCGGGATCCAAACAGGAAAAAAAACAACACCAAGAGCGCCCCGTTGACCAGGAACAGCGCATCAATGCTCCGGGGGGGCGGCCGCAGCCGAGATTCCAGGTCGAGAGGGCGTGTGATCATGACGATTGGGCCGGCGTGGGGGACGCGCTGCCGTTGCCCGGTGGAAGATCGCGGTACTCCACCAGCAGATATCGCATGATCTCGTTGCCGGCCCATTCCACGTCGCGCACGATGGCGCGCACCCGACCACTGAGAAAATGATACGCCAGGTGGCCGGGGATTGCGACGATCAGGCCGCCCGCCGTGCTGAGCAGGGCCTGCCACATGCCGTCCGCCAGGGCGCGGGCGGTCGCATAGTGCCCCCCCTGCATGAACGCGTGGAAGGTGGTGATCATCCCGAGCAGGGTGCCGAGCAGGCCGACCAGGGGCGCCACCTGTGCGATGGCCGCGATCGTACCCAGCCGGCGCTCGAGCACCGGGATCTCGCCCAGCGCCGCCTCCTGCACCGCCAGCCTCATTTTTTGCTCGTCGTCGTCGGCGTGCAGCAGCGCCGCCTTCACCACCGCCGCCACCGGGCCGGGCGTCTCCTCACATACCGTCAACGCCTCCATGAGCCGTCGTTTTCCCAGGATGTTCTTGATGCCGCCGACAAACGCCGTGGAACGAATCTGGCCGCGATGTAAATACAGCAACCGCTCGATGAAAAGAATCGTGCCCGCCAGGCACATGGCGAGCAGCACCCACATCATTGGTCCGCCCCGGCCAAATAAACTGATGTCCAGGCCCGTCATCGGTGTTTGCCACTATGGGGGAGACCGATGCCGGCCGTAAACGCCAAAGACGGCCCGGCCGGGCACCGCCTCGGCCCGGATCCGCTTCCGCCGGATGTCGCTTGAATTCTATTCACGGCCGGCTCCCGCCTGGATTGAAGCGGGCCAGTCTTTGCCGGGCCAGCGACTCGCCGGGCAGCTTTTGCTGCAGGATCATTTCATAGGTCTGGCGCGCCTGATCCAGCTTCGCCTCCTTCTCCCAGAGCTCGCCGAGTTCGAGAAGGATTCTTGACATCCAATAGGGGCCGTTGGCGCCGAGTTCTGACACTCGATTCGCGTCGAGCAGAAACATGTTGACCACCGGCCACCAGACCTCCTGCGCCCGGGCCGCGTGTCCGCGCTGCGCCAGCATGTGGCCTAGCATGTAGCCCGCCTCGACGCGCATGTCCGCCGGCACGGCGGGACGGTCGAGCAGCCGTTCATACCGCGCCTCGGCCGCCTCCCAATGCGAGGGATCGATCGCCGCCTGGGCATAGTGGCAGGCGGCCAGCCCGAATTCCGCGCGTACGGCGTCCTGATGTCCCGCAAAATTGTTGAGAAGCCATTCGTAGGCCCGCTGCGCGTCGCCAAACAGGTTGAGCTGCCGCTGCAGATCGCCCTGCTTCAGCCGGGCGTAGAACACCAGTTCGCTCCGCGGGTATTCCTGCACCAGTCGTTCGATCAGCAGAACCGCCGCGTCGTAATGCGCCTGCTTCTCGGCGTTGAGGGCGGCCTCATATAGCGCGAAGGGCGCATAGGGATTCGTCTTGGTCTTGTCGTCGTCCGCCAGCTTGGTGAGCAGGCGCCGCGCCTCGACAATGGCATCGCGCGCCGCGTAGTAGTCGGCCTCAACGATGTAGGAGTAGGCCGCGGAGTCGGACTTCGGATGGTCCTCACGCAGCTTCTTCAGCAACTCGAGCCCCTCTCGCGCGGCACCGGGTCGCGGCTCGTCAAATGCGAGCAGCGCCTGCGCTTTGAGCAGCGAGCTGGTGCTGGTCACATCATCCTTCAGCGAGCCGGCCAATGTTGCCAGCGCGGGCGTTTGGAGCCGGGCCAGCAGCGCATCGACCAGGCGGACGGTTTCGGCCGGCGACCCGGCCTCGAACGCCAGACGGGCTTGCAGCCAGGCCATGCGCACGTACAGGTCGGCCGGCATGGTCGCCGCCGCCGGTTCGCCCGTCAGTCGTTCGACGCGTTTGAGCGCCGCAATGGTCTGACCCCGCGCCTGCAGCGCCCGCGCCAGATTCCACTCGGCCTGCCAGCGGTGCACGATGTCGATGCCGGGTGTGCCCGCCGCTTCATCCAGCAGCGACTGCGCCGCCTTGTACAAGGTATCACCGCCCGGCCGTTGCTCGACGTTGATTTCCGCCAGCACCCTTTGAAACAGCAGCACACCGGAAGCCATCGCCGCCGGCGGTTCCCGCATCGCCGCACTGTAGGCATCGGCGGCGTTCCGGTAATCGCCCGACCGAAAATATGCGTCGGCCACGAGCACGCCGATTTGCCGCCGCGTGTCGCCGGCGGCCAGGGCCTCCCGCAACTGGCTCGCGTAGTCGGCCGCCGTGCGGAAGCGGCGCAATTCCCACGCGATGTCCGTCCGGACGGCCAGGGCTTGCGCCTTGAGCTGCGAGCCGGGGAATCGCTCGAGCAGCGCCTGAGCGTCTTCATCCGCCCGCTGGTAATTCTCGTAACCTTTTTCCACCAGCGCCAGCTGCGCGCGAAACAGCAACAGATCCTCCAGAATCGGATGGGGCGTTGACGCCGCGATCAGCCGGTCGAGCTTCGCGCGAAATTCTGTCCGGGCCGCGCCTTCGCGG
>Ga0156277_11027_pt1 | contig 11688 bp, 11 predicted proteins | sample RifCSPlowO2_12_FD_107926 | JGI IMG/M metagenome (GOLD analysis project Ga0156277, IMG submission 107926) | Verrucomicrobia bacterium RIFCSPLOWO2_12_FULL_64_8
CCTACGCGGACCGGTTGCTCGCGGGGCTCAAGGACCTCGACTGGCCCGACTCCACCAAGCGCATGCAAGCGGCATGGATCGGCCGCAGCGAGGGGGCCGAGGTGCGTTTCCAACTTGAAAAGCCCGCGCGCGATGGCCTGGTGGTCTTCACCACCAGGCCCGACACGCTGTTCGGCTGCACTTACATGGTGCTGGCGCCCGAGCATCCGCTCGTGCCCGCCCTGACGACGCCGGCGCAACGGGTCGCGATCGAGGCTTACCGCAAGGTCGCCGCGGCCAAGAGCGACCTCGAACGCACCGATCTGGCAAAGGAAAAGACCGGCGTTTTCAGCGGCAGCCACGCCGTCAATCCGGTCAACGGCGCCCGCTTGCCCGTCTGGATCGCGGACTACGTGATGATGGGTTACGGCACCGGCACCATCATGGGCGTGCCGGGGCAGGACCAGCGCGACTGGGATTTTGCGAAGCGTTTCAATCTGCCGATCATCCGCACGGTGCAACCGCCCGCGAACTTCGCCGGCGAGGCCTACCTCGAGGACGGACCCGCGATCAACAGCGCCAACAACGAGGTCTCGCTCAACGGACTCGGCGTCGAGGCCGCCAAAGAAAAGATCATCGCGTGGCTCGAGCACAAGAAGCTCGGCGAACGCAAGGTGAACTTCAAGCTGCGCGACTGGTTGTTCTCGCGTCAGCGTTACTGGGGCGAACCGTTCCCGATCGTGTGGGTGGAAGAGGGCGACTACCGCCGGGCGGCGTCGCACCCGGGACAGCCGTCGCCCAAAGAGCCGGTGACGTACACCGAGGACGGGAAAACCCATCATGCCCTGGTCCTGCCCGAAAGCGCGCTGCCTTTGTCGCTGCCCGAAGTGAAATCCTACCTGCCCTCGGGCACCGGTGACAGCCCATTGGCCAATGTCACCGGCTGGCTGGAGATCTGGCATAACTTCGCCACGGGCGAGGCCGTGCCCGCCGCGCAGCCGAAACCCGCGGGTGACACCTGGATTCGCGCAAAGCGCGAAACCAACACCATGCCGCAGTGGGCCGGTTCCTGCTGGTATTATCTGCGGTATCTCGACCCGCATAACCCCCGGGCCATCGCCGACCGGACGCAGTTGGAGTATTGGGGCATGCCGGATCTTTACGTGGGCGGCGCGGAGCATGCAGTGCTGCATCTGCTCTACGCGCGTTTCTGGCACATGTTTCTCCACGATCTCGGCGTCGTTCCGCAGCTGGAGCCGTTCCGCAAGCTGTTCCACCAAGGAATCATCCTCGGGGAGGACGGCGAAAAAATGTCCAAGAGCCGCGGCAACGTCGTCAATCCGGATGCCGTGATTCGCGATTATGGAGCCGACACCCTGAGGCTCTACCTGATGTTTCTCGGGCCGCTGGAGGCCATGAAGCCGTGGAATCCGCGCGGAATCGAGGGGGTGTTCCGTTTCCTCAACAAAGTCTGGCGGGAATGCCTCGGGGAGGACCGATCACCCCGGCCGAAGCTCTCGGCCACCGCCGCCGACCCGCCGGAATTGGAGCGCCTCCTGCACGAAACGATCAAGAAAGTGGGCGAAGACATCGAAGGTCTGCGTTTTAACACCGCCATCTCGCAAATGATGATCCTGGTGAACGCCCTGCAGAAGACGCCGGCGGTCAACCGCCGCACCGTGCTCGCGTTGTTGCAGTTGCTCGCGCCCTTTGCGCCGCATCTCACCGAGGAATTATGGGCGCGGCTGGGCGAACGATCGTCGATCCTCCATGCGCCCTGGCCGCGTTATGATCCGGCCAAACTCGTGGTTGAACGGGTCAAACTTGTTTTCCAGGTCAACGGGAGATTTCGCGGCGATCAGCTGGTGCCGGTTGGACTGACCGAAGGCGATGCCGTGATCCTGGCGCGGGACAATCCCCGCGTAAAACCGCACCTCGCGGGAAAATCCGTCAAAAAGGTGTTTTATGTGCCGGGGCGCATTCTCAACCTCGTGGTCGAGTAGTAAAAGACCCGCGTGGCGCGATCCGCCATGGCATTTGCTTTACTCATAGGGGGAATTCCCTAGAAAAAATCAAGCGAAGAGCCGGTCGGCAGGGGAAATATGAATCATGAAAACAGCCGCTAGAATAACGCTATTCGCAGCCGGTTGTGGTTTTCTGGCTTTGATCGCCGGAGCCCAAGAGTCTCTGCGCGGCAAGTTTTTTGTCGCGGAGGTCACCGGCGCGGTGACATTCATCGCCGAAGGGCGGGCGTTCGAGCTGCACAAGGGCGATATCCTGCCCGCCCAGGGCGCCCGAGTCGAAACCGGCCCGGCCTCCACCGTCGCGCTGGTCTTTTCCAACGGGTCGAGCGTGTTTGTCGACGAGCGCACGAACCTGGAGATCAGAAAATTTGAGCAGCTGCCCTTTTCTCCCGGCACCGACACCACCATCGTCGAACCGTCCATCTCCCAAACCGTTGGTTCAATCACCGTCGGCCGGATGGTGCTCAGCACCAACGATCTCGCGTCCGGCACCTCGATGTTCTACGACACGCCGCACGCGCGGGTCAAAATCCGCGGCAAACAGGTCATTATCGAGGTTCGGGAGGCGGACACGCGTGTCGTTGTGCCGGTCGGCGATGTCACCGTGTTCGCCCGGGACGCTGCGACCACCGATGCCGGGCGGTTGGTGACAGACGGCCAGATGGCCTTGGTTGCTTTCCCGTCGCGGGGGGACGGCGCCGGTGCGACCGGCCTCGAGCGGATGGCGTCGATCCAGGTGCTGGCTCTGCCCAAGGACGTTCTCGATCTGTTCTTGCCCAAGATTGGGCTTTCGGAGCGGGCGCAAAAAATGGTGGTTTTTGAAACAGCGGGCGACAAATCCGCCGCCGGCGCGGGTTCGACCGGCGGGGGCGATATTGTGGCCAAGGCGGTCCTGCCGGCTGAGCTGCCCGTGCCGCTGACGGTGAGCCCCTCGACCTTGCGGACGGGCCGCTGAATCTCACCCTTCGCACACGGACCTTGATCGCGTCACGACACATCCGACGTGCCCTGGGGCTCATGGTGATGGCGGCCGCGGCAAGTCCACCCGTCTCGGCGGAACTGATTTTCAACGGGGGGACCGACGTCTTGAGTGCTGTGCTGGAATACGGCTACGCGTACGATTCCAACCTTTTCTCGCAGGCCGGCGGCCAGGGTGATTACAGCCATTCGCTTTCGTTTTCGGCGGATTATTCCCGCCGGGCCGGCCTGATCGGAGTGGAGGCGTCGGCCGCCCTGCTCATGGCCCGCTTCCGGGAACTCACCGACGAAGACTATAACAATCCGTCACTCAAACTGGAATTCAAGAAGGAGAAGGGCCGGCTCACCGGTTCGGCCGGGTTGTCGGTCAAGCGGGAGAACCGCAGCGAGGTTGCCATCAACGTGCGCACGGACTCGTGGAACCATGAGTCCAATCTTGATCTCCGTTATCCCATCAATGACCGCTATTACTTCAAAAGCGAGAGCGCCTACAGCAGGGTTGACTACCGGGACAATCGCGCGCTCCACGATCTGGACTCGTGGTCCGAATCAATCGACGTGTTTTATGTTTACTCGTCGAAACTGGATTTGACCGGCGGCTATCGTTTTCGGACGGGCCTGGCCTCGGGCGGGGCCCGCACCGTGGATCACGCCCTGATGCTGGGGGCCGCCAACGACATTCTCCCGAAGCTCAATGGCACCGTCCAGGTGGGCTACCAATGGCGTAGCGAGCATGGTTCCGGGCGCGGCGATTTTGGGGCCTTCACCGCGGATGTTTCGCTCACGTGGCCGGTGACCAAACGGCTGACCCTCAAAGGCGTTGCCGCCAAGGATTACACGACGGCCGCCACCGACATCTCGGTGGATGTCGGCGCCGTCAGTTTCTCCGCCACCCTTTCGCCCGCCACCAGGCTTTCGATTGATCTCGGTGTGAGTTATTCAGTGAGCGACTTTTTGGGAGTGCGAGGAGGAAACAGGGAGGACCGGGCGCTCTCCGGCAGGACCGAGTTTAGATACGCGATATCCTCAAAAATCTCCGCCTCGCTTTCTTATATGAAATCCCGTAATGACTCAAACAACGCATTCTCGGATTTCGCCCGGCATCTGGCGTCCATCACCGTCAAGGCTCGCTTTTGAACCATGCGTGCAGCCACTTTTTCCATCCATCCGCGCTCCACGGCCATCGCCCTGTCGATCCTCGGCCTGACGACCCTCGCGGCTCACGGCCAGAACCCTGCCGCCAGCGCGCCGGTCCGGGTGGAAGCGCAAAAAGCCTTCATCTACAAACTCACCCCTTCGGACCGGATCCGGGTGGAGATCTATGGCGAGCCCGATCTCTCCCGCAACGTGCGCATCGACGCGCAGGGCAGAATCAGCCTTCCGCTGGTGGATGATGTCAAGGTGGGCGGGCTGACGGTGGACGAAGCGAAGAAAGCGATCGAGCTCGCCTACCGCGAGGGTCTCATTCTGCGCAAACCCGAGGTGAAGATCTCCGTGGAGGATTATGCCCCCCGGCTGGTGACGGTCAACGGGCAGGTCCGCACCCCGCAGCAAGTTTCCCTCCCGGCGGAAAGCTTTTTCACCGTGGTGGACGCGATCATGCGCGCCGGCGGACCCACCGACATCGCGAAGCTCACCGCCGTCACGGTCAAACGCACGCTCCCGGATGGCACGGTCAAGGTCTTCACCATCGACGTGGAGGGTATCATCCGCGACAAGGGCCGGGACCGCACCAGACCCGGGGATACCACGCTTTACCTTGAGCCGGGAGACAATATTTACGTGCCGGAGCGCTTGATCTGATCCGCCGTGCCTTCACCTCTCGCCATTCCGGCCGCTCCGGCCAAACCGTCAGCGTCCACCCGGGCGCCGCAAGGCGGGGAGGAGCATCTGGTTGAACGCCGCACGCTGCGGGATTACTACGTCATCATCCGCGAACGCCTGTGGATCGCGCTCCCCCTCGCCCTGCTCGTTTCCCTCGGCCTGGGATATTGGAAGATGCGCGAGACGCCCATGTACGAAAGCCGCGCGACCCTGCAGTTCGAGCGGGAGGAACGGGTCATGAACCAGCAAAAGGTCGTGGAGCTGGCCCCGCAGTCCGAGGTGGACATCAACACCTACGTTCATCAGCTCAACAGCGGCACGCTGCGCAGCCGGGTTTATGATTCGTTCACGCCCGAGGAAAAGGCGATTCTGCAGCGGTCCTTCCTCAAAGACCTGCCGCCCGGGGCCGGCCCGCCGGCGACCGGCGATTTCATGGGCCAGGTGGTGGCGGACGCGGTGCGGGGCAGCCGCCTCATCCGGATCACCGCCCGCCACCGCGATCCCGCGGCCGCCGCCCTCGTGGCCAACCGGACCTATCAGCAATTTGTCAACCAGCTGATTGAAAATGCGGGCGGCTCGAGCGAATTCACCGTCGAGTTCCTGCAACTCCGCGCGACCGAGCTCCGCAAGGAGCTCGGGGAAAAAGAGGCGCTGCTGCAGGACTACAAGAAGCGGCACAATCTCATTTCTCTCGACGACAGCCTCAACATTGTCGCCGACCAGTTGCGCCGGGCCAACGAAGCCCGGACGGCGGCCCGCCACGAACGCCTGCGGGTCGAAAATCTTTTCCGGCAGGTCGAGGCGTATCGGCAAAATGGTCGCGACCTGCTCGAACTTTCCGAAATCACAGGCTACGGCAACATCCCGGCGCTCCGGAACCAGCTTTCGGAGCTGCTGCAGACGCAGAAGGTCCTGAGCGACCGCTACCTCGAACGCCACCCGCGGATGATCGAGCTGGCGCGCCAGATCGCCACCGTCCGGGCCGACCTGGAGAAATCCATCCAACTGGCCGTGGCGGACCTCTCCGCCAGCCTCGAGAAGGCGCGCGACGGTGAGCAGACGTTCGAAAAAGAATACGCCCAGCACGAAAAAGACCAGATCAAGCTGAATGAGCTCAAGCCCGAGTATGGCAGCCTGGAAAACGAGGCGCTCGCCAAACGAACCGCCTACCTGCAGGTCCTCGATCGCCTGAATCAAACGACGACCTCGAAGAATCTCGACAGCCGCGTGCCGCTCCGGGTGATCGACCGGGCGACACCCAGCCACGCCCCCTACACGCCCAATCTGGCGCGCGTCGTCCGGACTTCAACGATCGTCGGTCTGTTGATCTTTTTCGGCGTGGCCTTCGGCCTGAGCGTGGTCGACGACCGCATCAAGAGCGCCTGGGACGTCGAATCGTATCTTGGTGTTCACCTCCTCGGCATCATTCCCGAACTGGCGCACGTGGCCACGGATTCGTTGCATACCCTGGCCATCCTGAGCAAGGCCACGCCCGGCGTGGAATCGTTCCTCAGTGTTTATAGCGCGGTCAAGATCCAGTCGAAGATCGATTATCCCAAGGTCATCCTTGTCACGAGCACGATTCCCGGCGAGGGCAAGACGCTCGTATCCTGCAATCTGGCCGGCAGTTTTGCCCGCCATGGCCGCTCCACGCTGATCATCGACTGCGATATGCGCCGGCCCATGTTGCACCGGCATTTCAAGATGGAAAATGACGCCGGTCTGCTCGCCTGGGCGGAGGCCGGCGCCAGCCTGGATGGCGATCTGACGACCGATCCCAAACTCGGTCTCGCGCGGATCGCGGACAACCTCATGCTGCTCCGCTCCGGCGGCCGGTCGAAGGTGCCCACTGAACTCCTGGAAAAACCGGAATTCGGCGAGCTGATCCTGCAGCTGAAAAAGCGTTTCGATCTCATCGTAATCGATTCGCCGCCACTCGGCGCCGTCACCGACAGCCTGCTGATCGCCGAGCAGACGGACGAAGTCATCTATGTGTGCCGCTTCAACCGCGCGCTGCGGAAGCACATCAAGGTCTTCGTCCGGACCCTGCGGGAGGGGAAAAACGCTTTTCTCGGCATTGTGCTCAACGGTCTCACGGCCCGCCGCATCGCGTATTATACCAACTACCGTTACTACCGGAGCTACAAGAAGTATTACGGCACCCAGGGCTGAACGCACCCGCCTGACCGGCGGACGGAAAAACCATCCCGGTCGGCTCAGCGGCCCGCTCCGTGCCGCCAACGGGCGGATTCGGCGGGTCGGAAGCCGGGCCCTTGGATTTTGAGATTCCCCTTTCGCCATTCGGCGTCTGGTATGCGCCATCCCGTGCCCAATCCACCCTCCAGGTTTCTTCCCGCCGAATTCGATCCGAAAAAAAACCTCACCCTCATCGCCGGCCAGGGCGTTTATCCCGGCTTGGCCGCGCAGGCGATCCGCCGGGCGGGCATTCCCCTGAAACTCGTCGCGTTCGATGAGGAGACGCCGCCCGACCTTGTCGGCAGTTTTGCCCCGGAGGACCGCTGCACGGTGCTGGTCGGCCAGTTGGGCAAGATGCTCCGGGCGCTGGAGCAGTTCGGCGCGGGCTATGCCCTCATGGCCGGACAGATCACTCCCCGCCGGCTCTTCCGGGGGCTGCACCCCGACCTCAAGGCCACCCGTCTGCTGTTCTCCCTGAAACGCCGCAATGCCGAGACCATCTTCGGCGCCATCGCCGCCGAGATCGAGAAAGCCGGCGTCAAGTTGCTGGATGCGCGCGCCTTTCTGGACGACCACCTGGCCTCGCCCGGCGTGATGACCGGCGGACGTTTTCCCATTGAGCGCGAATTCCTCGACCACGGCATCCACGTCGCCCGCGAAACGGCGCGGCTCGATATCGGCCAGGGAGTGGTCGTGCGCAAGGGCACGGTGCTCGCCGTCGAGGCATTTGAGGGCACCGACGACATGCTTCGCCGCGCCGGTGGGTTCAAATCCGACCGCCTGCTGTTCGTAAAAGCGGCGAAAGCCAATCAGGATTTCCGGTTCGATGTGCCGGTTTTCGGCTCGCGGACGCTGGAAACGATGCGGGAAGCCGGCATTGCGGCGGCCGCTCTGGAGGCCGGCAAGGTGATCCTGCTCGATCGGCCGGCCCTCATCGCCCGGGCCCGGGCCTGGGGTGTTCATCTGCTCGGTTTCGAATGACCCGGCGGGAATCGGCCGGATCCATTCCCGTCGCGCCGGCATCCGCCTGCCGGCTTGCGCTTTGACCAGACCCTCCGCACATTCCCGCCATGTCCAACGACGTGGTCGAGGTTGCCATCAAAGGTGTGATGCCCACCGCCAACGGCTGCGCCGTTTTTCTGGGCAACGATCACAAGACCTTCGTCATCTACGTCGACCATAGCGTGGGCAACGCCATCTCGATGACCCTCAACGGGATCAAAAAGGAGCGCCCGCTCACGCACGACCTCATCGGCAGCATCCTCCTCGGGCTGGATGTCGTGCTTGAACGCGTGATCGTCAATGACGTCAGCGACGGCACCTTTTTCGCGCGCATCATTTTGCACATGCAGAACGAGCTCGGCCGAAAGCTGATCGAGGTCGATGCCCGCCCGAGCGACTCCATCGTCCTGGCCCTGCAACAAAAGAAGCCCGTCTACGTCGCCCAGAAGGTCTTCGATTCCGTGGAGGACATGTCGGAGATTCTGGAGCGCGTGCTCAAGCAACAGGGTGAGGAGGAAGAGGACGACGAGGACGAGGACGAAAAGTCATGAGCAACCCCGCCGGCCCCGCCGGTGATCCGGTTGGATCGTGCAAGGGGAGCTTCCACTCCGCCCGCCCGGACCGCGGGATTGATCGCTCCATCCGGCGCGACGCGCCTCGAATCTGAATTCCACGACACCCACGCCGTATTCCCGCCTTCCCGCCGGCATCGAACCGGCGGGACCGCTCACCGCGCTGGCGCCGATGCAGGATGTCACCGATCTGGCGTTCATGCGCGTCCTCGCGCACTACGGCGCGCCTGATTATTTTTTCACCGAGTTTTTCCGCGTTCATTCGCAGTCGCGCCTGGAACGCCATATTCTGCGCTCGCTCACGGAGCATCACACCGGCCGGCCGGTCTTCGCCCAGTTGATCGGCGAAAACGTCCCCGATCTGTTGCGCACGGTCCGCGACCTGCGCGCCTATCCGATTGCGGGCATCGATCTGAACCTCGGCTGCCCCGCCCCCAAGATCTACAAAAAAAATGTCGGCGGCGGTCTCCTGCGCGATCCCGCAAAGGTCGATGAAATCCTCGGCGCTCTCCGCGCGGCCGTCCCGGGGCTGCTCACCGTCAAGATGCGCCTTGGCTTTGACGACACCTCGAACTTCGAGCGCGTGCTGGAGCTGGTCGGCCGTCATGGCATCGACCTCCTGACCGTGCACGGCCGCACCGTGAAGGAGATGTACCGCAGCGAAGTGCGCTATGATTTTATCGCCCGGGCGGTCCGGGCGGTCCGGTGTCCGGTGCTCGCCAACGGCAACATAACCTCCGCCGCCCGGGCCGCCGATGTGGTCGCCCGGACCGGCGCCGCCGGTGTCATGATCGGGCGCCACGCCATCCGCAATCCCTGGATCTTCCGGCAATGCCGGGAGCAATTCGCCGGCCGGCCGGTGACGACGGTCATACTCGCCGACGTGCGCGAATACATCGATCGCCTCTACCGTGCCACCAGCACGCCTGGTGTGCCCGAAGAACTGCAGGTCGCGAAGATGAAGAAGTACCTCAATTTCGTCGGCCAAGGGGTCGACCCGGACGGAGCCTTCCTGCACGCCATGCGCCGGGCCCACTCCGAAGCCGACCTCTTTTCGGTTTGCGACCAATACCTGCTCGGCCGCCCGACCCGGATTTTCGCCCTCGAGCCCTATCCCGGTGTCATCGCCCGGCCCAACCGCGAAACCCCGCTCGACACCTGTTCGCTGGCGGCCGTCACGGCGTGAGGCCGAAGGTCGAGGGCTTCGCGCCCCGCGCCTCCAATGCCCGGCGGACGGCGGCGAGTTCGAGCTTCGCACCCGGCTTCACGCCGTTTTCGTGGAACCACCCCTGGTTGGTCTCGATGGCAAATTGGAGGTGCAAGCCGCGGGAGCGCACCGGGTTTTCATCGAACGGCTGCAGCGCGTAGACTTCCTTCAACTCCCCCTCCGGGTCAAAAAAAGCGATGTCAAGCGCCAGCGGGGTGTTGCGCATCCAGAAACTCATCGGCGCGGGCCGCGGATACACGAAGAGCATGCCTTCATCGGGCGCCAGGTCGCGCCGCCCCATCAAGCCGCGCTGCATCTCGGCCTCGTGAATGGCGAGGTGCAGCCGCAGGCTTCGGTCACCCACGTGGATCGCGAATCGTTCATTGATGGTTTTCGGCTCAACGGGTCCCGCGGGCTCCGCGCGATCACAGGCGGCCGGCAGAAGCGCGGCCAGCGCCAGCACCGCTGCGGCCGCCAGCCGCAGCTTTCGATTTCCGCCGCTGGGCGAGGTCGAAAACATCTTTGCGTTTTCCGCGGGTTTTGTGGGTAATGCGCCGACGTCCGCAGTTCAACCTCTCTCTGTCGCCGTGGCCAAATCTCCTCCTCCCCTGCTCTACGCCGATTCCAGCCAGAATCCCGATCAGCTGTACTTCGGCCGGGTCCCCGTGCCCGATCCGTTCATTTCCTTCCGCGCCGGACGCCGCAAGGTGTGCGTCGTCAGCGCGCTGGAATTTGGCCGGGTGAAACGCACCTCGGATTTCGACGTCGTGCTGCCGCTGGAATTCTGGCATGACCGGGCGCGCCGGCGCTGGCCCGGTCGCCGGATCGGTCCCGCCGAGGTCATCGTTCTGCTGGCGCACCGCTACCGCTTGCGCGCCTTCACCGTGCCGGACGATTTTCCCGCGGGCGTGGCCTTCAAGCTCGCCCGCCACGGTATCCGGCTTTCTCCGGCGGGCGGCCTGGTCTTTCCCGAGCGCGAACTCAAGACTGCCGCCGAGGCCGCCGCCATCCGCGAGGGCAACCGCTGCGCGGCGCGCGGTCTGGCGGCCGCCGAGGGCGTGCTCCGCCAGGCGCGCGTTCGCGGCCGCTGGCTTTGGCGCCAAGGCCGGAAGCTCACGTCGGAACACCTCAAATTCGCCATCGAGGTCGCCTGCCTTTCGGCCGGCGGCGTGTCCCTTGATACGATCGTCGCCGGTGGCGACCAGGCCTGTGATCCGCACGAGTGCGGCTCCGGTCCGCTCCGGGCGCACGATCTCATCATCGTCGACATCTTTCCGCGCATCACCGCCACGGGCTATTACGGAGACATGACCCGCACGTTTCTGCGGGGTCGCGCTTCCGACGCCCAGCGGCGCCTGGTCGCCACCGTGCGCGCCGGCCAGCGGATTGCGCTGGCTGCCTATCGGGCCGGAGCCGCCGGCCGCAAGGTGCACCAAGGGGTGGCCGATTATTTCGAGGCGCAGGGCTACGAGACCAGGCGTACCGCCCGCGGCTCGGTCGGATTCTTCCACGGCACCGGCCATGGCCTCGGTCTCGCCGTGCATGAACCGCCGCGGGTCGCCGGCACCGTTGACTATCAGATCAAACAGGGCGCCGTCATCACGGTGGAACCCGGTCTTTATTATCCCGGGTTGGGCGGCTGTCGCATCGAGGACGTGGTGCAGGTGACCGCCGGCCGGCCGCGGCTGCTTTCCCGTTACCATTACGAATGGGAGCTTCGTTGATGTCCCTTTCGCCCGCCCGAACCCGCCGCCTGCTCAAGAAGATCAGCCGGCTGCGCATTCTCGTGGTCGGCGACGTGATGCTTGATCACTACCTCTGGGGCGATGCGACGCGCATCTCGCCCGAGGCGCCCGTGCCGGTGGTGCGGGTGCTGCGTGACACCTACACGGCCGGCGCCGGCGCC
>Ga0156277_10535_pt1 | contig 11595 bp, 11 predicted proteins | sample RifCSPlowO2_12_FD_107926 | JGI IMG/M metagenome (GOLD analysis project Ga0156277, IMG submission 107926) | Verrucomicrobia bacterium RIFCSPLOWO2_12_FULL_64_8
TCTTGCCTTGAGGAAACCAAGAATACTGTTATAGTTTCCCTAGATTCCAATGGCCATCCGCTCCGTCGCCCCCGCCCTCCCCCGCGCGACCGTCCGCATCGTCGAGACGGCGCGCCGGCATCTGTTCGCCTACGGCTACAGCACGCTCACCATGGATGATCTCGCCCACGAACTGGGCATGAGCAAAAAAACCCTCTACGTCCATTTTCCGGGCAAGGACGCGATCATCGGCGCGATCATCGACGCGCTGGGCCGCACCCTCCGCAGCCGGATGGATGCGGTGCTGGCGGATCCTGCGCTGACGTTCTCGCAGAAGCTCCATGGTTTTGTCGGGGTCGCGGGCTCGACCCTCGCCAGTGTGAGTCCGGCGATGCTGCGCGATCTCCAGCGGTTCGCCCCTTCTCTGTACCAGAGAATTGAGGATCTGCGTCAGAAAATCATTCCGCATGTCTTCGGGCGCCTCATCCGTGCCGGGATTGCCGAGGGCAAGGTGCGACCGGATCTCGACCCCGACTTCGCCACGGAATTCTGGCTGCAGGCCATCCGCGGCCTCGTCCAGCCCGCCACGCTCGAGCGCACCCGGCTGAACCTCCCGCAAACCCTGGAAAAAGCCCTCAACCTGTTCTTCCACGGGCTGCTCACGCCCGCCGGACGCAAAGACTATGAAAAGCACGTCGTCACCTGATCACCTTCGCCGCGCTGCGGCGGTCATCGCTTTTGCGGCCGTCGCGCTGCTCGCTGCCGGCTGCGGCCGGAAGAACGGCGCCCGGCCGGGCGACCTCGTCCTTGCCGGCAACATCGAGGTCACCGACGCCCAGCTGGCCTTCAAGCTGGCCGGCCGCGTGACGGAGCGCACGGTGACCGAAGGCGGGCGGGTCACGGCGGGCCAGCTGGTGGCGCGGCTCGACGACACCGAGCAACAGGAGGAGCTGGCGCTCCGCCGGGCCGAGCTCGCCGCCGCCCAGGCCGCCCTGGCCGAACTCGAGGCCGGTTCGCGTCCCCAGGAAATCGCCGCCGCCGAGGCGGCGCTGCGCCGTGCGGAGGCCGAGCGCGAACGCGCCGCGCTCGACTTCAACCGCCAGCAGGAACTGCGCGGCAAGGAGGCCATTTCCGACCGCGAGTTCGAGACGGCGCGGGCCCAGCTCAAGGTCGCCGAGGCGCGGGCCGCCGAGGCGGCCGAGCGGGTGAAGCTGCTTCGCGAAGGGCCGCGCGCCGAAACCATCGCTCAGGCCCGCGCGCGCCTGGAGCAGACCCGGGCGGCCGGGGCCCTCGCGGCGATCCGCCTGGAAAACACCCGCCTGCTCTCGCCGCTCACCGGCGTCGTCCTGACCCATCAAGTCGAACCGGGCGAATTAGTCGCGGCCGGGACGCCGGTCGCGACCGTCGCCGACACGACGCGGGTCTGGCTCCGCGTTTTTGTCTACCAGACCGACCTCGGCCGTCTCCGCCTTGGCCGGAAGGTCGGCGTGCGCACCGACATGTTTCCCGACAAAACCTACGAGGGTACCGTCGCCTTCATCTCCTCCGAGGCGGAATTCACCCCCAAGACGGTGCAGACGCCCAAGGAGCGCGTGAAACTCGTCTTCCGCGTCAAGATCGACGTCGCCAACCCGGAAGACGAACTCAAGCCCGGCCTGCCCGCCGACGCGATCGTCCCGGCGGTGGATTAAACCCGTTCGCGTACCTTCCCGTCGTCATGTCCGCGATCCATGCCACCGGCCTCCGCCGCGTTTTCGGCGTCCTCACCGCCGTCGACGGCCTCGACCTCGACATCGCGGCGGGCGAAATCTTCGGCCTCGTCGGCCCGGACGGCGCCGGCAAGACAACCACCATGCGCATGCTGACCGGCATCCTCGCCCCGACGGCGGGTGCGGCGCAGGTCGCGGGCTACGATGTCGTGCGCCAGGCGGAGGCCCTCAAGGAGCATATCGGCTACATGAGCCAGCGGTTCGGCCTCTATCCTGACCTCTCCGTGCTCGAGAATCTCGACTTCTATGCCGACATTTATGGCGTGCCGGCGGCCGGCCGGGCCGGGCGGACCGAACGCCTGCTTGGCTTCAGCAATCTCACGCCGTTCAAACAGCGCCTGGCGGGCGATCTTTCCGGCGGCATGAAACAAAAACTCGGTCTCGCCTGCGCGCTGATCCATACCCCGCGGGTCCTGTTTCTCGACGAGCCGACGAACGGCGTCGATCCCGTCTCCCGCCGCGACTTCTGGCGCATTCTCTACCAGCTCGTGCGCGAGGGCGTCACCATCTTCGTGTCCACCGCCTATCTCGACGAGGCCGAGCGCTGCAACCGGATCGCGCTGCTGCACCAGGGCCGGCTGCTCGCCGTGGGCACGCCCGACGAGGTGAAGCGCCTGATGCCCGGCGCGCTGGTCGAGGTGCGCACGTCGGCCCCGCGCCGCACCGCAGCGTTTCTACGGGAACGTCTCACCGGCGCGACGGTGGGCCTGTTCGGCGACCGAGTGCACGTGGCCGCACGGGATCGCGCCGGCCTGGAAAGCCGCACCCGTGAGCTCGTGGCCGGCGCCGGCTTCGAGATCCTTTCCCTCCGTTCGATCGAACCATCGCTCGAGGACGTGTTTGTCTCGGTCCTCGCGGACCCAAAGGACGCCCCCGATGCACGCTGAACCCGATGAATCCGCCGAAACCGTCGTCGAGGTGCGAAATCTCGAAAGGCGCTTTGGCGCCTTCCGGGCCGTGGCCGGGGTGTCGTTCACCGTGCGCCGCGGCGAGATTTTCGGGTTCCTCGGCCCCAACGGAGCGGGCAAATCGACCACGATCCGCATGCTCTGCGGCCTGCTTGCCCCGACCGCCGGCACGGGCTCCGTGGCGGGGTTCGACATCCTACGCGAGACCGAAAAGATCAAGACGCGCATCGGCTACATGAGCCAGCGGTTTTCCCTCTACGACGAGCTGACCGTCGGGGAGAACATCGATTTCTACAGCGGCATCTACCGCGTGCCGGCGGCGCGCAAGGCCGGGCGCAAGGCCTGGGTGCTCGAAATGGCCGGGCTGCGCGAGCATCACGATGCGCGCACCGCCACCCTTTCGGGCGGCTGGAAACAGCGTCTCGCGCTCGGCTGCGCCGTGCTGCACGAGCCGCCCATCCTGTTTCTCGACGAGCCGACTTCGGGCGTCGATCCCAACAGCCGCCGGCGGTTCTGGGACCTCATCTACACGCTCTCCGAACGCGGGGTGACCGTCTTCGTCACGACCCACTACATGGAGGAGTCGGAATACTGCGACCGGCTGGGCATCATCTACCGCGGCGAACTGATCGCCCTCGGACCGCCTCGCGAGCTCAAGACCCGGCACATGCCGGCCGCGGTGCTCGAGATCGATTGCGACCGGCCCAACGACGCCATGGGCGTCATCGAACGCCTGCCGGCGGTGCAGGAGGCCGCACTCTTCGGCCGGGGGCTGCATGCCGTGGTGGCCGACGCCGCCGGGGCGGAGGCCGCCATCCGGCAGGCGCTGAATGGCGCGGGGCACCGGGTCGCCCGCATCGAGCGGATCACCCCGACGCTCGAAGACGTGTTCGTCTCGCTCATCGAAGCGCGCGACCGGGTCCCGGGCACACCGCGGCAGGAGATCCAACCGTGACACCAAATCGACGCCATACCGCAGCCAGCTTGTACGCGCCGCTTCGGCCGAGCTTGGGGCGCATCCCAGTTTTTGCTCATGGGCGGAGACGCCCATGCCACGTGGCACGGGCATCCTGCCCGTGGGTATGCCAAGACCGGGATGCGCCCCGGAACCTGCCGGCGATGGTTTTTGCCCGGCAAAAACCATCCATCAGGTTTTCGCGCAGCAAAAACCTCCGGCCATGAACCTGCGTCGTCTCCGGGCCGTGGCCCGCAAGGAAGCCCTGCACATCCGCCGCGATCCGCGCAGCCTCGGCCTCGCCATCGGCATCCCGATGCTGATGATCATCCTCTTCGGTTATGCGCTCACCGTCGACGTCGACCATGTGCCGCTCGTCGCCTGGGACCAGAGCGGCACGAAGGAAAGCCGGGAGTTCCTGGCCCGCTTCACCGGCTCGCGTTACTTCGATTTCCGCGGCGCGGCGACCGATTACCGGGCCATCGAGCGTGCGATTGACACGCGCGCCGCTTATCTCGCTCTGGTCATTCCGCCCGACTTTGGCGAAAGGCTCACCGCCGGCCGCGGCGTGCCGGTGCAGGCGGTGATCGACGGCTCCGATTCCAACACCGCCGCCATCGTGCTCGGCTACGCGCAAGCGGTCACCTCCCTGTTCAACCAGGAGGTGGCGCTCCGGCAGATCGCCCGCACCGCGGGACCGCCCCCGACCCCGCCGCTCGACCTGCGGACGCGCGTGTGGTTCAACGCCGACCTCGAGTCGAAGAACTTCATCATCCCCGGCCTCATCGCGGTGATCATGGGGTTGATCGCCGCGCTGCTCACCTCGCTCACCATCGCCCGCGAATGGGAACGGGGCACGATGGAGCAGCTCATCTCCACGCCGGTGAAGGCGTCGGAGCTCATCCTGGGCAAGCTCGTCCCCTATTTTGTCATCGGCATGGCCGACGTGCTCATCGCCGTGCTCATGGCGGTATTTCTATTCGATGTGCCGCTGCGCGGGAGCGTGACCCTGCTGTTCGCCATGGCCGCCCTGTTCATCATCGGCACGCTCGCGCAGGGCATCCTCATCAGCACGGTGGCGCGGCAGCAGCTGCTGGCGAGTCAGCTCGCCATGGTTTCCACGTTTCTGCCCGCCTTTCTGCTCTCCGGCTTCATGTTCGCCATCGCCAACATGCCGGTGGCGGTGCAGGTCATCACTTACATCGTGCCCGCGCGCTATTTTGTGGCGCTGGTCAAGGGCATCTATCTCCGCGGCGTCGGGCTCGAAACCCTCTGGGCCGACGCGGTGTTCCTCGTGATCTTCGCCGTCGTGGTCTGCGCGGCGGCCGTCCACAAGTTCCGGAAACAGCTTTCATAACTGGCCATGCAGTCGAACCAAGACGCCACCCGTTGCGCGAACCGCCGTTCGGTTGTAGGGCGGGATCTCCCGATCCCGCCAACTTGCTGGTGGCGGGGTCAGGAGACCCCTCCCTACAGGTCGATCTGCATGCCTCCCGCCTTCGCCGACCGCCCGGCCATGGAATCTGACCCTCCGTCCGCCAGCGCCCTGCGCCGTCGCACGACGGCACGAAGTGCCGCCTTTAGCCCGTCTCGCCTCCGGGCCTTTGCCACTGCCTGGATCGCGAGCCAACCAATGATCGTAGCGGAAGCCAAAACCGCAGTGGAGGCGGGCTAGCCATGTGGGAGCGCATCGTCACCATTCTGCGCAAGGAGTTCCGCTCGGTTTTCCGCGATCCGCGGATGCGGATGGTCATCTTCGGCGTGCCGGTCATCCAGACGTTCATCTTCGGCTACGCGGTGACGATGGACGTGCGCCACGTGCGCCTGGTGGTCGTGGATCACGACCGCACCCCCGCCAGCCGGGCACTCCTGACCCGGTTCACCGGCTCCGGCTATTTCGATGTCGCCGCATACACCAACAGCGAGGATGAGGCACGGGCCTTGATCGACTCCACCGAGGCCAGCGCGATCCTGCAGCTCAACGCCGGTTTCGCGGCCGATCTGCGCGCCGGCCGCCCGGCGCCGGTCCAGCTGATCGTGGACGGCTCCGATTCGAACACCGCGCGTCTGGTGCTGAACTACAGCGCGGTCATCGTCGGCCGCCACAATGGCGAGTTGATGCTCGAACAGTCGCAGCGCCGCGCCGGCCGCGTCCTGCCGGCGGGCGCCGTCGACCTCCGCACCCGCGCCTGGTTCAACGAAAACCTCGAGAGCCGCAATTACTTCGTCCCCGGCGTCATGGCCCTGCTGGTCATGTTGATCAGCCTCATGCTCACCGGCATGGCGATCGTGCGCGAAAAGGAGGCCGGCACGATCGAGCAGATCATGGTCACGCCCATCCGGCCGGTGGAGTTCATCCTCGGCAAGTGCGCGCCGTTCATCGTCATCGGCTACGTCGATGTGCTCCTTGTCACGCTCGTGGGCGTCTTCTGGTTCGAGATTCCCATTCGCGGCAGCGTGGCCCTGCTGCTGCTGGGCACCACCTTCTATCTTTTGAGCACCCTCGGCATCGGGCTGTTCATCTCCACGGTCAGCGGCACCCAGCAGCAGGCCATGATGACGACTTTCTTCTTCTTTTTCCCGGCCATGCTGCTGTCCGGCTTCATCTATCCAATCGCGAACATGCCTGTCGTCGTCCAGTGGCTCACCTACGCCAACCCGCTGCGCTACTTTCTTATCATCATCCGCAGTGTCTTCCTCAAGGGCGTCGGTTTCGAGATCCTCTGGCCGCAACTCGCCGCCCTGCTCGTCATCGGCCTCTGCGTGATGACCTTCGCCGTCACCCGTTTCCGCAAGACCCTATGAAACGCGCGCCGCCTTCTTGCCTTCTTTGCTTCTTTGGCCGTTTCGGCGGTGGCCAGGCCGGTGGAACATTTTTCCCCCTCCGCGCGTTTCATCATGGCGCGACGCCGTCGCGCCCCGGTTCAAAGCGAATCCCTTCAACTCACCTTCCATTCGCCATGAAAAAAAACTTGACCCTCCAAATCCTCCCGGCTCTCGCCACCATCTTGCTTGCAACGGGCCACCTTGGGGCCGCCGGAGCTGCGACGGCGGCCCTCACCCTCGACGACTGCCTGCGGCTGGCGGACGAAAGCCAGCCGGCGTTCGCCGCCGCCCAGGCGGGAATCTCCGCGGCCACCGACGCGGTGAGTGAAGCCCGCGCCCCGTTCCTGCCGCAAATCGACCTCGCCGCCGGTTATCACCGCTGGCAGCGCCGCGCCTTCCTGCCCGGCGGCCTGACCGTTCCGGGTGGTGCCCTGCCGGAGCTCGTCGGGCCGCTGGACGATTGGAACGGCGGGGTCGTTTCGCGCCTGACGCTCTTTGATTTCGGCGAGCGCCGCGCGGGGCTCGAGGCCGCACGGGCCCGGCTCGCCGGAGCGGAGGCCGACTCCGCCGCTGTGCGCGCCGACGTCGTCCAGGTGGTGCGCGCCGCCTTTTACGGACTCGCCGCGGCGCGGGAACTGCAGACGGCCGCCGCCAAGAATCTCGATCGTACCGAGGGCCACCTCGCCCTGGCGCGCGCCCGCCGCGAATCCGGCGCCGTTCCCCAGGCCGACGTCCTGCGGGCCGAAGCCGAGGTCGCCTCCGCCCGTCTCCAGCTGATCGCCGCGCAGAGCCGGGTCCGCGTGGCCGCGGGCCGGCTCAACACCGCCATGGGCCGGCCGGCCGAAACCGGGCTGGAGATCGATCCGGCCATACCCGTCACGCCGCCGCCCGCCGTGGCCGATCTCAATGCCCTGACCGCCCGCGCCCTCGCGAGCCGGCCGGAGATTCAATCCGGCGAACACCGGCTCGAAGCGGCGCGGGCCACGATGGCCGCCGCCCGCGCCGCCCGCGGCCTCAAGATCCGCGCCGATGGTGCCTTCGGCTGGCGCGACACCGACTTCGTTCCCGAAAACAAGGAATGGCAGGCGGGCGTTTCCCTGGAATACCCGCTGTTTGACGCCGGCAGCCGGGCAAGCCGCCTGGCGCGCAGCCGCGCCGAACTTGCGCGGGAGGAAGCCTGGCAGGCCAGCCGCCGTCTGCAGGTGCGCGAAGAGATCTGGGCCGCCGCCGCCGAGTTGGAACGCGCCTGGAACTCCATCGACGCCAACGATTCGGCCGTCCGGGCCGGCGCCGAGAGTCTGCGGGTGGTGCGCGAACGCTATGAAAACGGCGCCGCGCTCATGACCGATCTGCTCGACACGCAAACGGCGCTGGCGCATGCCGAGGCCTCGCTGGCCGGGGCCCGCTGGAGTTATCTGGCCGCCCGCGCCGCCTTCGATCGCGCCACGGGCATGAGTGAAAATTGAGCGGCGTGCATGAGCGTGCTGTCCTGGGGGGTATCCCGTTTCGCTTCTGCTGCATGCTCGACTGCGTGCATTGGATCGGGCCTGCCGCGTGTACGTTACTTCGAAAGATTATTCAGGCGGAGTCTTGCCGCTCAAATTCTCTACGGCACGACAAAATCGCACTTCTACGACCGCCCACCGAAATCTTGTGCAAGCGGGATTTCTGGATAGCCTCTATATTAAGATGTTTGCAAATACGCTCTCGAACAAAGGGATTGCCAGGAGGAAGCAGCGAAGAACGGAATGCCTGCCGGGCCGAGGGAGTTTGTGCAAGGGAACAGAAATCTTTATGAACACGTGAGGCCTTCGTGACGGGATCGACTCCACACACTTCCACTGCGAAAAAGCAGGGACCACAATCCCCGATACAACAGGCAATTCAGACCCTGCTAGACACTTGGCAGCAAGGCCGCAAGGTTCTCGCTGTAATAGGCGCTGGCGCATCGGTAGCTGCAGAAATCCCCTTGATGACTTCGATCTTTGCGGACCTCCGCAAGCGTGTCAAAAATGCCTCACTTCCGAACAGCTTTCTCGCGAGGGAATTGTGTCGCGACCTGCTTGCCCTAGAGCGTGGAAACGCTCCGCGTTCCTTGGCGGCAATGGCGCTCGGGACACTTCAAAAAGCGCACGAGAAGACTAAAGACGATACCGGTCTCCATGCAAAGCTTGCCGAAATCTGGAATGAATTCTCCGAGAAGTTCATCGCCGGTGAAATCGGGCCGGAGGGCAATAGCTCAGGAGACATTCGGCTCTCTTCAGAAGAGCATACACTGGCCACGAATATCATCTGCTCTCATCCTCCACTCACGGACGGAAAGAAGTTTCTGTTGTCTGGCGCACTGATCCCGCCATGACCATCCCGTGTGTTGTGTCCTTTTCAAGACACGACATGAGATCGCTCTTTGCTTTGGAAATTGTTGGCCCTCCACAAAGGACTGAAATGTAAACCGCGGGCAGCTGGTGTTGGTTTCTGAACGCTCATTGCCGCCGTTCACTCCTTCCGCCCGGCGAGCTGGCGCGCCACCTCGCCTTCGAGATGGAGCGTCTGCGTCGGGAACGCGAACGACAGCCCGCGCGCCTCGACCGCGCGCATGAAGGCCAGATTGAGCCGCTGGCGCAGCGCCATGTGCTTCTTGAAGTCGGGATTCTTCACCACGTAAACGATCCAGATGTCGAGCGACGAGGCGTTGTAGTCGCGAAAGTAGACAAGCACGGAATCCGGATCGACCTCCGGCTCCGAGAGGATGAGCCGGCGGATCTCCTCGACGATGGCATCCATCTTTTCCGCCTTGGTGTCGTAGGTCAGGCCGATGACCTGCTCGACGCGTCGTTGGGTGAAGCGCGACAGGTTGACCACCGCCTCGGCCGCCACCGTCTTGTTGGGAATGACGATGAGCGACTTGTCCAGGGCGCGCAGGCGGGTGGAGCGCAGCCCGATGTCCTCCACCATGCCAAGAAAATTGCCGATGCGCACGAACTCGCCGAGCTTGAACGGCTGGTCGACCGCCACGACCACGGAGCCGAAAACATTGGCGATGGTGTCCTGGGCCGCGAGGGCGAAGGCCAGGCCGCCGATGCCGAGGCCGGCGAGGAACGCCTTCACGTCGGCCCCGAGGCTCTGGGCGATCAGCAGCACGCCGAACACGAAGACGATCGTGGCCAGCGTCTTCTTGATCCACGGCATGAACGCCGCGATGCCGAGCTGCCGCTCGCGCGCCACCTCGTGGACGTGGTCGAGGATCGTGTTGAACGCGCGCAGGAGCAGCCAGAACAGCACCAGCGAAAACCCCGCGGTGTAGGCGTAGGCGAGCGTTTCGTCGGCGGCCGCCGAGAGTTTGAGCACCTTGAGCGCGCAGACGGCGCCAAGGACCACGATGAGGGCGGACGCCGGTGTCTCCAGTGCGGGAAACAGCTTGTCATCAAGCGTGGTCTTGGTGCGCGCCGCGAATTTCTTGAGGAAGCCGAAGACGATTTTGGTGACCACGTGGCGCAGCACGAAGGCACCGAGCAGCAACAACAGGGCGATGCCGTAGTGGGTCGGCGTGTTGCCGCTGGTCTTTACATCGAACAACTCGAGGATGACGTCGACGAGATGCTCGAGAAAATCCGGAGTCCGCGGGCTGGCGTAGCCGCCGGCCACGGCGGCCGCCGCGTCGGTCGTCAGGTGATCGGCGGTGCCGGAACCGGCCGCGGCCGCGTCCTCGGCGCGCAGCAGCGCCGGGAGCAGCAGACATCCCGCCAGAAGAAGCCGTGCCAGGAGGTTCATGCGGAAAAGTTCACCGAACAAAGCCGCGCCCGCCGGCATGTCAAAACTATGCGCAGGGATGCGCACGATATTCCCACCGACACGCTGCAGTTGAGCCGCCTTTTGCAGGAGCCTGCCCGCCCGCCGGACGGGTTGAACCATTCGCGAGCCGGCTGTCCATGCATCTGCTTGGCTCCGTCTCAATCCTTCGGCGGGGGTTCGCTCCGCTTGCGCAACAGGAGCGCCACGCCAATCACGCCCACGGCCATCAGCACCTCCACACTGCGGACCAGCCCGGGCTCCGGTTCGACCCATTGAAAAACGACGGGGTCGGTCATGATCATCTCGCCGCCCACTTTACCGAGCACGGCCGCGCCGAGGTAAACGATGAGCGGATAACGGTCCATGAGGCGTGCGAGCAGGTTGCTGGTGAAGACGACCAGCGGAATGCTGAGCCCAAGGCCGAAAAGCAGCAGGCCAAAATGACCCTTGGAGGCGCCGGCCACGGCCAGGACGTTGTCGAGCGACATGGTGATGTCGGCCACCATGATGATCCAGACCGCCTGCCAGAGGTTGCCGGCAACCTTTCCCCCGGCGTCCCGGTTCTCGGCGTCCTGCAGCAGCAGTTTCACCGCGATCCAAAGGATGAGCACCCCGCCGATCAACTTCACATAATTGAGCCCCAGCAACTGCGCGGCCACCGTCGTGAGCGCCACCCGCAGCACGACGGCCATTCCCGCGCCCAGCACGATGCCCCATTTGCGCTGCACCGGCGGCAGCGTCCGTACCGCCAGCGCGATCACGACGGCGTTGTCGCCCGCGAGCACGATGTCGATGAGGATGATGCTCAGGATGGCGAGCAGGAAGCCGCCGGGTGTGTCGAGACTCGTCAATTGAAGCTCGGGATGCATGGCTGGGAGGAGACGACGCTCGCGATAGCGGGTCATGCTCCCGGCCGCCGCCAAACCCGTCAACCGGATATGAACTACAGCCTCGACCGCCGTTTATAAAAGACGGCGAAGCTTGGGGACGCGACGCCCCCGTCGCGCATAGTCCCAACCGCGGCGAGGGCGCCGCGGCTCCAACCTGCACGGCCCCGGCTCAGCCGCCGGTCTTCCCGGCGCGGCGTTTCCGCCAGGCATGCACGACACTCTTCATCTCGCCCACAAAATCGGGCAGCAGCAGCGCGATCGCCAGCTCCTCCAGCGCGCCCGCCACCTGCAATGCCACCACGGCGCGGAACGGCACCGCCGACCAGCCCGCCAGCATCGTCACCACGGCCAGCGGAAGGAGCATCGCCAGAAGTTTCGCCAGCACGGTGTGATAGCCCGGCAGGCGGCCATGCCGCAGCAGGCCGTATCCGAGCACGCCGAAACTCGCCACCAGCGCCGCAACCAGCCACGGCCAC
>Ga0156277_10178_pt1 | contig 11553 bp, 6 predicted proteins | sample RifCSPlowO2_12_FD_107926 | JGI IMG/M metagenome (GOLD analysis project Ga0156277, IMG submission 107926) | Verrucomicrobia bacterium RIFCSPLOWO2_12_FULL_64_8
TCACACCGACAACCACCGCGAATCCCGAAGAGGAAGTTGTCGCCCTGTCTCCCTTCCAAGTCGTGGCCAGCAACAACGGCTACTATGCGGCCAACACGATGTCCGGCACGCGTTTCAATACGAAGCTCGATGACCTCGCCTCCTCCATCACCGTGGTCACGAAGGGCCAGATGGAGGACTTTGCGATGCTCGATATCAATGACATCTTCCTCTACACGGCAAACACCGAGGGCACCGGCACGTATACGGACTACACGCTCGACCGCAACGGCAGTGTCCAGGACAACGTCCAGACCAACCCCACCCAGGCCAACCGCGTGCGCGGTATCGCCCCGGCCAATATCTCGCTGAACAACATCGAGACGATGGGGCGAACGCCGATTGATCCGATCCTGTTGGACGGCATCGAGGTGAGCCGCGGGCCGAATGCCAATGTCTTCGGCCTGGGCAATCCTTCGGGCACCGTGAATCAGGTCATGGCAGCGGCCAACCTCTCGCGCAACCGGACGCAGGCGCAATTCCGGATCGACAGCTACGGCGGCTATCGAAGCAGCATCGACGTGAACCGGGTGCTCCTCAAGGGCCGGCTGGCGGGACGGGTGAGCGCGGTTTATCAGGAAGACAAATTCGACCTCAAACCGTCCGGCGTGAGTACGGAGCGTTACAACGGGATGTTCAAATACCAGCCGTTCAAGAATACGAGCATCAGCGGCGCGTACTTTTATTATCACATGTACGGGAACCGACCCAATGCCATCCCCCCGCGCGACAACATCTCCTACTGGATTCGTTCCGGCCGGCCGACGTGGGATCCGGTGACCCGCATGGTGAACGTGGGCGGCACCGCGCTCGGGCCATTCGGGACGGCCAGCGCCTACAACGGCCCAAACTATTTCACCACGGGCGGGGTGGGCGGCAACAGCAGTCAGCTGTATATTGACCAAACCGGGATCTCTTATTGGTCCGCCCCTCAGGGCTATACCAGCACCACCGGTCCGACCTCCGGCACCCAGGCCAACTGGCTCGTGCAGACCACCGGCATCGAAGGGGCAACCGGTACCGCGGCCGTGCCCAGCGCGCAACCGCTGTTCCGGACCACACCGACGGTCAGCGACAAATCCGTGTATGATTGGTCCTCAATCAACATCGCCTCGATGAATCGCATTGCGGACCGGAACTCGACGGCCACCCTGCAGTTCGACCAGATCTTCGTCAATACCGCCTTGCAGACATTTGCGGTGCAGGGCGTGGTGATGCGCGAGGAATCGAAGCGCGATCAACGCAACATCATTGGGCTGGCCAACGACAACGGCCAGTCGGGCCAGCTGGCGATTGACGTCAACGAACGCAGGCTCGATGGATCGGTCAACCCGTTCTTCCTGCGTCCTTTCGTCTCCACGGACCGGCCGCGCACCACCTATCAGCCAGCCAAGTGGGACACCTACCGTGGCCAGGCCGCCTATCGCCTCGACCTGACCCAGCAGGAAAATGCGCTCAAGTGGTTGGGCGTCTTCAACCTCGCCGGCTACTACGAATACAAATATCGGATCAACCGCCAGTATTCGTATCGCGACGTGATGGTCGACATCAAGCCCTGGCTGCCAGCCGGCGTCTACCGCGGATTCCAGAATGGACCATCCGGCACGCCGACGGCCATTCGCCTCACGCAGAGCCTGCAGCATTACTATGTCGGCGACACCACGGGTGAGAACGTCGACTACGCGCCGGGGGATTTCACCTATGGCACTTACCCCTATGTCTGGGGCAACGCCGCGACCGGTGTGTTCCAAAACGAAACCGCGGAGCTGGGTCTGGCCGCCGCCGACAAGACCGGCGGAACGGCCAATTCCAAGCAGGTCCTCAAGACGACGGGCGCCGTGGCGCAAGGGCACTTCCTCGATGACCGGCTCGTGGTCACCTACGGCTGGCGCGAGGACAAGGTCTTCAGCATGTTCGGTAATCCCGACACGCACCTGCTCAATGGCGATGGGATGACCTTCAATCGCGCCGTCACCGACACCTGGGACGGGGCGTGGAAGGCGAACAAAGGCAGGACCACGAACACCCAGGTCGTGTTGCGGCCGTTCCGGGATCTGCCGTTCACCAAGGGCGAGGGTTTTGTTCCACAGCTTCTCGGCGGAATGTCGCTGCTTTACAACAAGTCGGACAGTTTCATTCCCGCCACGCCGGCCCAAGCGCTGCCGGACGATCCGTCCCAGCCTTATGTGCAGCATCTCCTGCCCAATCCGACCGGTGAAGATGAAAGCTTCGGCGCTGCTTTCAACCTGTTCCACGACAAGCTGGTGATCCGGGTGACCCGATACGACAACAAGCAGCTGAACTCGCGCAACAACGATGCCAACACCGTGGCGCAGCGCGTGATACGCACCGATCTGCCCCTGCTGGGCGCCACGCCGGGACGGTTCATGTTGTACAATGTGGCCGGCGCGACGGTCGCCACCTCGGCCAACTTCAACCGGCTGGGCTGGATCAAGGTGCAAAACCCGACCTGGACCGATGCCCAGGTGCAGGCCGAATTGGTAAAACAGATGAAGATGGATCAGGCGGTCATGAATGCGTTGATCAATCCGACACCGCCCATCGGCGCCACCGCCGACGTCGAGGCCAAGGGCACGGAAATTGAAATCAACTATAATCCCACCACCTACTGGACCGTTTCGGCCAATGTGACCGACACCCGGTCATTCAACCAGAACGTTTCGAGCAATCTGGCCAGCTATATCGCCCATCGCATGCCGGTCTGGACCTCGTTGGTCGACACGACCGTGGCCGCCACGGCGGCGAATCCCAACCAACTCTGGTGGAAGACGCTCTACCCCGGCGCCTCGCAGTCCGCCGAAACCAACTTCATCGCATTCGTGCAGTCGCCGTACAACGTGATCAAGCAGCTCGAGAACCAGGCGAGTCCGGAAATCCGGCGTTACAACTTCCGGGCGAGCACCAACCTGCGGCTGGCCGGGCTCACCGATCACCGCCTCTGGAAGAAGGTGATTGTCGGCGGCGCGCTGCGCTGGGAGGACAAGGCTGCCATCGGTTATTTTGGCGTTCAATCCCTCCCCGATTCCATCAACGACCTCGATACCGACCGGCCGATCTATGACAAGAGCCACCATTATCTGGATGCGTTTGTGCAATACCGGACGACGTTGTGGAGTGACCGGATCCGGGCCACCTTCGCCTTGAATGTCAGAAATCTGGGTGAAAGCGGACGGCTCCAGCCGGTCGCGGCCTTCCCCGATGGAACACCCCACACGTACCGGATTATTCCTCCGCAGCAGTTCATTCTGACGGCCAGCTTTGAAATGTAGCGCTGGGGTCGAACCATTCGTTGCGATCGCCGCCCGCTTTTGCGCGGGCGGCGATTTTTTTTCGTCCGTGTTCTTTCTGATCCGACGATTATTGTCGCCGGCCTTCTACCGCGCTCGTTATTGATGTCCGCATGACGGTGCCTTCCGGTCAACCGCCGCTGCCGGATGCGACGCCCGCCCGGAGCCAGGCATCTCTCCTGCCGGCCGGATGGACCTGCGGGCTGATCTTTGCCGCCGCCGTGGCTGCATATCTCCCCGCGCTCCAGGGCGGCTTCATTTGGGACGATGCCGGCCACGTGACCCGACCTGATCTGCGCTCCATCTCCGGTTTGGGCCGGATCTGGTTCGAAATCGGCGCGACCCAGCAATATTACCCGCTGCTCCACTCGGCGTTCTGGCTCGAGCACCGTTTGTGGGGAGATGCGCCGCTCGGCTATCATCTGCTCAATGTCGTGCTTCACGCCGCTGCGGCGTGCCTTTTTTTCCGTTTTCTGCGCCGGCTGGCGGTGCCGGGTGCGACGCTGGCCGCTTTCCTGTTCGTCCTGCATCCGGTGTGCGTCGAAACCGTGGCGTGGATTTCCGAACAGAAAAACACCCTGTCCGCCGTTTTCTACCTCGCCGCCGCGCTGGCCTGGCTGCGATTCGCCGGGGAGCGCCGGGGCGTTCGCTACGCGCTCACCACCGCTCTGTATGTCGCGGCGCTGCTCACCAAAACCGTCACCGCCACACTGCCGGCCGCCTTGCTGGTTGTCGTTTGGTGGCGGGAGGGACGGTTGCGTTGGCGGCGCGACGTCCTGCCCTTGCTGCCCTGGTTTGCCCTCGGCGCGGTCTTCGGCCTGTTCACCGCCCACTTGGAACGCGCGCTCATCGGTGCCGAAGGCGGGGACTTTGCGTTGACCTTTGGGCAACGGAGCCTGCTCGCGGGCCGCGTGATCTGGTTTTATCTCGGCAAGCTGGTGTGGCCCGCCGATTTGATTTTCATCTATCCGCGCTGGACGGTGGATGCCGCACAAACCTGGCAATGGCTGTTCCCCATTGGCGGATTGGCGTTGCTGGCCGGCCTGATCTGGTGGCGACGGCGGAATCGCGGCCCGCTCGCCGCGTTCCTGCTGTTTGCCGGGACACTCTTCCCCGTGCTCGGCTTTTTCAACGTCTACCCCTTCGTTTACTCCTATGTGGCCGATCATTTCCAGTATCTGGCCAGCCTGGCCGTCTTCGCGCTCGCGGCGGCGGGTTTGGCGCCGGCGGCGGCGCGCCTGCCCGCATGGGCCCGCTACGCGGCTGGCGCCGCGTTGCTGGCCGGGTTGGGTGGCCTCACCTGGGCGCAGAGCGCAAAGTACCGGGAGGTGTTCACCCTCTACGAGGCCACCCTGGAGAAAAACCCCACCGCGTGGATGGCCCACAACAATCTGGCCATGGCGCTGACCGATTCCGGCCGGGTGGCGGAGGCGGTGCCCCATCTTGAAGCGGCGCTCAAGCTGCGACCCGGTTTTGCCCAGGCGGAAAGCAACCTCGGTGACGATCTCACCCGCCTCGGTCGCCCCCGCGAAGCCATCCCCCATCTCGAGCGGGCGGTGCAACTCCAGCCCAACTTCGCCCAAGCGCACAACAACCTTGGGGTTGCGCGCATGGCGTTGGGTCAAGCCGCTGAAAGCGTGACCCATTTCGAACAGGCCGTGCGACTCAGACCTGAATACGCGGTGGCGGAGCGCAATCTCGGACAGGCCTTGGGCATGTCGGGGCGTAACACCGAGGCGGTGGTCCATTTCGAGCGGTCCGCCCGCCTTGATCCGGATTCTACCGAGACAGAGTTGGGCTGGGCCATCGCCCTGATGCTGACCGAGCGGTTTCCCGAAGCCGTACCCCACTTTGAAAAGGCGGTGGCACTCGCGCCCGGATCAGTCGACACGCGAAACACCTATGGTCTCGCCCTGGCCCGGGCCGGCCGGCTCAATGATGCGATCACCCAATTCAACGAAGCGCTGCGGCTTGATCCCGGGCGCGCCGACACGCACCTGAATCTCGCGCTGACGCTGCGCCGGCTCGGCCGGACGCCGGAGGCCACGGAACACTATCTCGAGGCCAGGCGGCTCAATCCCAGCCTGACTCCCGGCCTCAACCAATAACGCGTTGGCCGCACATTTTCCTGAACGTTGACCCGCGGGATGCACCACCCCAAAAAAGCCGGCGCTTTCGGACCGGCCTGTGCGCCGCAAAAGCTGGTGGAATCCGGCTAGACCGCGGCTTCGCCATGTTCGTCGGTGCGAATGCGGATCGCATCGTCGACCGGCAAAACGAACACCTTGCCATCGCCAATCTTGCCCGTCTTGGCGGACCGGACAATGGCCTCCGCGACCTTGGGCGCGACTTCGTCGCCCACGACAATCTCGACCTTGCACTTGGGCAGGAAGTCCACGGTGTATTCGCTGCCTCGGTAGATCTCGGTATGGCCCTTCTGGCGGCCGAAACCTTTGACCTCGGTGACGGTCATGCCCTGAACGCCGAGTTGCGCGACCGCTTCCTTCACCTCCTCGAGCTTGAAGGGTTTGATGACGGCGGAAATGAGTTTCATAAGTATGGGTGTTTGAAAGATGGCAGGCGCACCGGAACCGGCACGCCCTGTATGTTTTAGTAGATGTAGCCTTCCTCGCCGTGTTCCGCAAGGTCGAGGCCTTGGGTTTCGACTTCCGGCGTGGGCCTCAGGCCGACGACCGCCTTGACGACGAAGGCGATGATCGCCGTGCCGACCACGGCGAGGACCAGCGTGATACCGATGGCCTTGAGCTGCGCGAGCCAGAGCCCGCCGTTGGTCACCAGGTCGGCCAGCCCGTTCTTCTTCGCATAGGCATCGGAAACCAGGTTGGGATTCACGCTGCTGGTCGCCAGCACGCCGGTCATGAGCGCCCCGAGGGTGCCGCCGACGGCATGAATCCCAAAGGTGTCCAGCGCGTCGTCATACCCCAATGCCGCTTTGAGCTTGGTGCAGGCGAGATACGGGAAGACGGCGGCCACGACGCCAATGATCATCGCGCCGGTGCTGTCCACGAAGCCCGCGGCGGGCGTGATCACGACCAGCCCGGCAACCGCGCCCGAGCAGAAACCGAGGATGGACGCGTGCCCGCGAAAGATCAGCTCGATCATGCCCCAGATGAGGGAAGCCACCGCCGTGGCCAGCGTCGTGGTCATGAAGGCGTTGGCGGCGATGCCGTCCGCCGCGACCGCGCTGCCGGCGTTGAATCCGTACCATCCCACCCACAGCATGCCCGTGCCCACCATGCACAGCACCATGCTGTGCGGGGCCATCTTCTCCTTTCCGAAACCGAGACGCCGGCCGAGGATCAGGCAGAGGATCAACGCCGACCAGCCCGAGGACATGTGGACCACCGTGCCGCCGGCAAAGTCGATCGCCGGGATCGAGGCATCAGCGTTCCACACGCCATTCATCAGGCCGGTGGCGCCCCAGACCATGTGCGCCAGGGGAAAATACACCACGAACATCCAGAGGGTCATGAACAGGAGGATGGCCGAGAATTTCATGCGCTCGGCGATCGCCCCGACGACCAACGCCGGCGTAATGATCGCGAACATCATCTGGTACATCGAAAAAACGTTCTGCGAAACCCAGTACGAGTAGTTGGCGTTAGGGGCGGAGTTAACCCCTTTGAGGAGGAAGAACTCCGCACCGCCGAAGAATCTGCTGCCAAAGCTCGTGCCGAAAACGAGCGAGTAGCCCGCCGCCCACCAAAGGATCGTCACCAGCCCGGTGATGCCCAGACACTGGGCCAGCACGGAGAGCACATTCTTGCGGCGCACCAAACCGCCATAAAACAGCGCGAGGCCAGGGAGGGTCATGAACAGCACGAGGGCGGCGCTGGTCATCATCCAGGCATTGTGCCCGGGGCCAGGCACGCCGGTGAGGGCCTTGCCCGGGTCTCCGTTGTTAACGTAGGCCTCCAGGGCCGCGATGCGCTCGTCGGCGGTGAGCGGGGCCGGTGCAGCCTGCTGCGCTCGGAGCGCCGGGAGGGTAAATAGCGCGACCGTCAGGCCGACCAGCACGGCACGCAGTGGGGTTGGGATGGTTGGCTTCATGGTGAGAACGGAATCCATAAGCAAAATCGATGCCACGAACCATTTTGATGCATTATTGCTCAAATCTGCCCACCCGCCCGGCCGCAGTTCGACGGGGCCTCCTTCTAGGAGTTTGGCGGACCGGAAGTCCGACGAACTCCCAGGACGATAAAAAGGCCGGCCCGTGAAGGGCCGGCCTCGCGGTTTTGGCTAAAAACTGCTGCGGGCGCGAATATCGCGCAGACCGTCAAATGGCGGCCTCGCCCCGTTCGTCGGTGCGGATGCGGACCACTTCATCCAACGGGAGGACGAAAACCTTGCCGTCGCCGATCTTGCCGGTCTTGGCCGCCTTGACGATGGTCTCGACCGTCTTGGCCGCCAATTCGTCACCCACCGCGATCTCGATCCTCACCTTGGGGAGAAAATCGACTGTGTACTCGCTGCCGCGGTAGATCTCGGTGTGGCCTTTCTGGCGGCCGAAGCCTTTGACCTCGGTAACCGTCATGCCCTCGATACCGATGCCGGAGAGGGCGTCCTTAACTTCCTCGAGCTTGAAGGGCTTGATGATGGCGGTGATCAGTTTCATTCCGAAATGCTTTCTTTTGGGTTTGAGTAGCTTGTAGGTTCTTCTTCCACCCGGCGCAAGCATTGGTTCCTGCGCCGGGATAAAATCAGGTTACTTGTGCGTGGCGGCCTGGAAATCGGGACAGGCTTCGTTGCCGTGCCCGCCGATGTCGAGACCCTCCATTTCCTCCTCGGGGGAGACGCGGACGCCCAAGACGAGTTTGATGATATGCCAGAAGACAAACGAAAGACCGAAGATGACCCGCCCACCAAAACGATGCCCTTCAGCTGGACCATGGCCTGTTGCATGCGCGTCAGCCCGGTGTCGAGCGCGGCCACGATCGACGCTTGGCACGGCCCGTGCCAAAAGGCACGCACGCCAGAAATTTGCCCCATAAGAGGCGACGGTGGGGAATCCAATCAGCCGGCTCCGTCCCGGAGCCGGCGGCATGATGATTCCACCGACCGGCCGGCTATTCCGCCGGTTGAATCGTCTGGATGTGCAATTCCCGCAGCTGCTTCGCCGTCACCGGAGTCGGACTCTGCGTCATCAGGTCCTGCGCCTTTTGCGTCTTGGGGAACGCGATGACGTCGCGAATGCTCGTCGTGCCGCAGAGCAGTGCGACAATGCGGTCGAAGCCGAACGCAATGCCGCCATGCGGCGGTGCGCCGTACTTGAACGCGCGCAGCAAGTAACCGAAACGGCTCGCCACGACCTCCGGCGGAATTTTGAGCACGTCTTCGAAGACTTTTTTCTGCAGGGCGGGCTGGTGGATGCGGATCGAGCCACCGCCGAGTTCCGTGCCGTTGAGCACGACGTCGTAATGCTGCCCCCGCACCGCCCGGGGATTGGAGTCGAGCAGCGGGATATCTTCGGCCACCGGCGCGGTAAAGGGGTGATGCGAGGCGACATATTGCCCGCGCTCCTCGTCAAAGGTCATGAGCGGAAAATCCACAACCCAGAGGAAATTCCACTGGTCCCTCGGAATGGAAAGCCGGCCGCGTTTCTCAAGCAGCGCCGCGCAATCGAGGCGGATCCGGCCGAGGATGGCGCACGCCTTTTCCCAAGGCGCCGCCGCAAAAAAGACGATGTCGCCCTCCGCGACGCCCAGACGCTGTTGCAGGGCCGCCTTTTCGGCTTCGGAAAAGAATTTCACGATGGGTGACTTCCACTCGCCGCCCTCAATCTTGATGCAAGCCAGGCCCTTCGCGCCGAGCGATTTCGCGGCGTCCTCAACGGCCTGCAGCTCGCCCTGCGTCATCCCGGCCAGCCCCTTGGCGTTCAGGGCTTTGACCGCACCACCGGCGGCGGCCGCCGCCGTGGCGAACACCTTGAATCCGGACTGCTTGAACGTGTCGGTGAAATCGACGAGTTCGAGGCCGAAGCGCGTGTCCGGTTTGTCCACCCCGAAACGATTCATCGCCTCCTTGAATGTCAGGCGCGGGAATGGCGCCGGGATCTTCACGCCGATCGTGTCGAGCCAGATCTTCTGCAGCATGCTCTCGAACGTGCGGTGGATGTCCTCGCGGTCGACAAACGACATCTCGACGTCGATCTGGGTGAACTCCATCTGCCGGTCGGCGCGCAGGTCCTCGTCGCGAAAACAGCGGGCCAGCTGGTAATAGCGCTCCAGGCCGGCCACCATCAGGATCTGCTTGAACTGCTGCGGCGATTGCGAGAGGGCGTAGAATTGCCCGGGGTGGATGCGTGAAGGCACCAGGTATTCGCGGGCGCCTTCCGGGGTGCTCTTGAAAAGTATGGGCGTCTCGATCTCGGTGAATCCCTGCGAATCGAAAAAGTCGCGGACGGCTTTCATTGCGCGATGGCGGGTGCGGAGATTCTGGCGCAGCTTCGGCCGGCGCAGGTCCAGATATCGGTAGGTCAGCCGCAGATCCTCGTCCACTTTGTCGCCCTGCACGTCGTCGAGCGGGAACGGTGGGGTGTCGGAAACGTTGAAAATCTCCAGTGTGTCCGCGTCCACCTCGATCTCACCCGTGGGCAGGTTTGGATTCACCGTGCCCGCCGGGCGGGCCACGACCCGGCCCGTCACGCCGATGACTGATTCAGACTTCACCCGTTTCGCCAGGGCGTCGAGGTTCCGGTCGCCATGGGGATCAAACTTGACCTGCGTCAGGCCCTCGCGGTCCCGCAGGTCGAGAAAGATGATGCCGCCATGATCGCGGAGGGAATCAACCCAGCCCGCAAGGGCAACGGACGCGCCGAGGTCGGCTTTGGTGAGTTGGGCACAGTGGTGCGTTCGCTTCATGGAACCCATTGGTGCAAACGGCGGATGAAGTCGCACCAGCCGGCGGGGAGCAAACCTTAATTTCCCCGGCCGATCGCGTCGCTATCGCCGCGGATCGGGCATTTTGGTGACGAACATGTCTCCCGGTCATTCCGCGTGACGCGAAGGATCCCGTGGCCCGGGAGCCGGCGACAGTTTTGGCAAACGCGACGACCGCGGGCTTCCCCCTCCGTTATTCGAAGGACTGTTAGCAATGCCGCCATTCCGGTCAGCATCGCGCCGCCGGTTTCGGGCGGCAAATTTTTGCCAGGCCGTTTCGCCTGGGCGGCGGTTGACCGCCCTGGCCGGCCCAAGAAAGAGCGTGCAAGCCGGTGCCCCGGCTGAACACAATCACGCGAGCCCAGTCTTGTGGCTCTCCTCCCCGGCCGATGAATATTGAGCCCACCGAGTTTCTTCCCCTCGCGGCGCCCGCCGGCCCGGAGCCCGTCGGTTGGCGCCGAACCATCCGGCAGCTGGAGAATCTCTTCGTCGTGGTCCCGCTGGCGCTGTCCATTGTGCTGCCCCTGCTTGAGGTCGTGCTGCGCCGGTTCCACTCCGGCTTGGTCGGCTCCATCAGTTACGTCCAGCATTTCACCCTGATCATCGGCATGGCGGGCGCGGCGATCGCCGCGCGCCAGGGGCAGCTCCTCTCGTTCTCCACCCTCTCCAGTTTTTTGAAGGGTGGAGTCAAGTCCACCGCTCGCGTGCTGAGCAGCGGAGCCGCGGCCGCGATCAGTGCAGCGCTTTGCGCCGCGAGTTATCAGTTCCTGTTGTCCGAGAAGCAGGCGGGCGCGCAGCTGGCCTACGGCGTTCCCGTCTGGGTGGTTGAACTCGCTTTGCCGGTGGGTTTCGGCCTTGTGGCGTTGCGACTCGTGTGGCATTCGGCGGAACGGTGGCCGGGACGGCTGACCACCCTGGGTTTGGCGGCCGCCATATTTCTTTTTGGAGTGTTTACGCCGGTGGCGCCGGAAAAATGCGTGGTGCCCGGACTGGTCGCCCTGCTGGCGGCCACGATCCTGGGTGCGCCGGTATTCACCGCCATCGGAGGCGCCGCACTCATCCTCTTCTGGGGCGCCCAGACGCCGCTGGCCACGATTCCCCTGAAACATTACTCCCTCGTCACGAGCCAGTCGCTGCCCACCATCCCGCTGTTCACCCTCGCGGGCTATTTCCTGGCGGAAAGCGGCGCGTCGCAACGGTTGATTCGCGTGTTCCAAGTGCTGTTTGGCTCGCTCCGCGGCGGGCCGGCGATCGCCACGACCCTGGTCTGCGCGTTTTTCACCACGTTCACCGGGGCCTCCGGCGTT
>Ga0156277_10143_pt1 | contig 11440 bp, 7 predicted proteins | sample RifCSPlowO2_12_FD_107926 | JGI IMG/M metagenome (GOLD analysis project Ga0156277, IMG submission 107926) | Verrucomicrobia bacterium RIFCSPLOWO2_12_FULL_64_8
CGTGTAGAACGGCGCCTCGTCGCACCACTCCAGCTGCTTGCGCATGTTTTCCTCGATGAGGTGCATGGGGATGTGACCGGGACCCTCGTTCATCACCTGCACACCGCGCGCCCAGGCCCGGCGGGTGAGATCCCCCTGGGTTTTGAGCTCGGCGAACTGCGCCTCGTCGTTGGCGTCGGCGATGGAGCCCGGCCGCAATCCGTCGCCAATGGAGAACGACACGTCGTACGCAGCCATGAGGTCGCAAATGTCGTCCCACTGCGTGTAGAGGAAGCTCTCCTGATGATGGGCGAGGCACCACTTGGCCATGATGGAGCCGCCGCGGGAGACAATGCCGGTCATGCGCCGCGCGGTCAGCGGGATGAAGGGCAGCCGCACGCCAGCGTGGATCGTGAAATAATCCACGCCCTGCTCGCATTGCTCGACGAGCGTGTCGCGGAAGATGTCCCACGTGAGCTCCTCGGCCCGGCCGCCGACTTTTTCCAGGGCCTGGTAGATGGGCACGGTACCGATGGGCACGGGTGAGTTGCGGATGATCCACTCACGGGTCTCGTGGATGTTCCGGCCGGTGGAGAGGTCCATGACCGTGTCGGTGCCCCAACGGATCGCCCAGCGCATCTTCTCGACCTCCTCGTCGATGGACGAGGCGATGGCGCTGTTGCCGAGGTTGGCGTTGATCTTCACGAGGAAGTTGCGGCCGATGATCATCGGCTCGAGTTCAGGGTGATTGATGTTGGCCGGGATGATGGCGCGGCCGCGGGCGACCTCGCCGCGGACGAACTCGGGGGTGATTTCGCGCGGGATGGCGGCGCCGAAGGAGTTGCCCGGATGTTGGTGGCCGAGCGAATCGCGCGGAGCGTCGGCCGAGGTTTCGAGCTTCGCGCGAGCCGACTGCAGCTTCATGTTTTCGCGGATGGCGACGAACTCCATCTCAGGCGTGATGATGCCGCGCCGGGCGTAGGCGAGCTGGGTGACGGGACCGGCCGCGGCCCGCAGCGGGCGGCGGGTGGGGAATTGCGGAGTACTGACTTCGGATCTCGGACTTCGGACTTCCGCCGTCGCCGGGCCTTTGGCGGACAGGTCGGACTTCGGATTGGCCCGCAGCCAGGCCGCGTCCCGATGGGTATCGCTGAGATAACCATCGTCGCGGGCAGTCACCTTGCGGCCTTCGTACTCCTCGACGTCGCCGCGTTCGCGGATCCAGGATTCGCGGAGCGCGGGCAGACCGCGCGTCGGGTCCTGATGAAAGGACGGATCGCCCCACGGTCCGGAGGTGTCGTAGACCCGCACGGGCTCGTTTTCGGCGAGGTGGCCGTCAAGGCCACGGGTGGGCTGCAGGGAAATTTCGCGCATGGGAACGCGGAGACCGGGGCGCGATCCGGCGACGTAGACGCGGTGGCCCGAGCGTGGAATCCCGGTCTGGTCGGGGTTGGAGTAGTTCGGGTCGTGCCCGGCGAGGGCAGGGGCGGCGGAGGTGACGGAGGACATGTTCGACGCGTTTTTCGGGCGGCTCATCCCGCCGGAGTTCCTGCCCGCCGCATTTGCGGCGTGCGTTCCCTACGGCGGCATGACCCGCATCAGGTTCCAAGGGTCGGGGAAGCGGTCGTCCTCCCATCTCAGCCCGGCGCGGCGGGCTCCCCGTATTGTCTGTTGTCCGCACCATGGCCCATTCGCCTCGCGATGCAAAGCGAATCTGCCGCCCCTTCCGATCACTCCGGTGCGACTGGAGGAAATTCACGTTCGAATATGAGAAAAACGTGGACGCCGCGCCGCAACGGAAGTATCAGAGGGCTATGGGCTCGTTTTCCCGCGGGCCATTCCGGCGCCATACGGCGGCACGCTCATGAAAACCGTTCTCATTGAAGATCAAGCGATGTTCCGGGATTTGCTGAAAAAGATCTGCCGCGAACACTTTCACCTGAGCGTGGTGGGGGAGGCGGAGGACGCGGCCACCGGCCTGGCTTTGTGCCGCCTGCACAAACCCGACATCGTGCTGCTCGATCTTAATCTACCGGACAAGGACGGCGTCGCCATGGCGGACGAGCTCCTCGCGATGAATCCGCGGACCCGCATCCTGGCGCTCTCCTCGGAATGCGACGACTACACGCTCTACCGCGTGCTCAACTCGGGCGTGCACGGGTACGTCGACAAGAACCGGCAGTCGATGGAGGTCCTCAAGGAAGCGATCGACGAGGTGCTCAAGGGCCGGGTTTTCTTCACCGAGGTGGTCCAGCAGGTTCGGCAGCGACTGCGGTCCGAACCCAAGGCTTTCCCCAAGCTGTTGACCGAGCGGGAGCAGCAGCTGCTCGAACTGCTCGGCGGCGGCCTCACCAACGAGGAGGTGGCGCAGCGACTGAAGCTCAGCACCTCCACCGTGCAGCTCCACCGGCGGAACATCATGGGCAAGCTCGGCCTGCACCGCACCCCGGATCTCATCCGCTACGCGGTGAGCAAGGGCTTCGCCAAACTCAGTGCGTTCCGGTCAGGGAACGCAGGCTCTTCTTGAGCTGCACGATCTCGGCCTCGAAGGCGGGCAGCAGGGTCCGGGATGTGTCCACGTCGCCGTGGCGCGCGGCCTCCTGAATGGCGGCGGCGGCGGCGGCGACCTCGGTGGCGGAGATGAGGCCCGTCTGGGAAAGGATGCGGTGGGCCTGGCGCCGCGTGGTTTCGGTGTTGCAATCCTTCACCGCCGCGACGAGCAGGGCGACGTCCTTGTCGAGCGTGGCGATGAATTCCTCCACGAGCTGGCGGACCCGCTCCGGCTGCTGATCGGCCATGTACTGGATGACGGACAGGTCGAGGATCTTCCTGGGCGCCTCCTGGGCCGGCCGGATCTGGATGGAGGAGCCGGCGCGCAGCGGACCGCTGAGGTTCTGAATCGTGGCCTTGATTTTTTCCGGACTGAGCGGCTTGGCGGCGAAGCCATCCATGCCGGCCTCGAGGCATTCGCGCTTTTTCTCCGGGGTGGAGTAGGCGGTGGTCGCGATGACGAGGGTGTGGCGGTCGGGCGGCTCCCACTGGCGGAACTGGCGGGTGACCTCGACGCCGTTGGGCCCCGGAATATCCCAGTCCATGAACACGATGTCATAGAGGTTGGCCCGAAGCTTGAGGAGGGCGTCGTGGCCGTTGGTGGCGTGGTCGTTTCGGTAACCGAGGTGTTGGAGAATGTTGTCAATGACGAGCAGGTTGTACTCCTGGTCTTCGACAATCAGGGCGCGGGTCGTCGGGGGATGCGGGTGCGGGTGCTCGGCGGGAGCGGCGCCGTCGATGGGCGCCGGGGGCACGGGCAGCGCAAGCTTGAACCAAAAAGCGGCGCCGCGACCCGGGGTGCTGGTGAGGCCGACGGCGCCGCCCATCTTTTCAGCGTAAGCGCGGCAGACCGCGAGGCCGAGCCCCGTGCCCTGGACCTTTTCCTGCTGGGCGAGCCGCCCGCGGCTGAATTTTTCGAAGAGCCCGGACTGCTCCTCGTAGGGAACGCCCGGCCCCTCGTCGCGCACTTCGATCGTCATCTCGTTGGCGCCGTTCGGCTCGAAGCGGCCTTCGACCCGGATTTCGACGGTGCCCCGCCCGGCGTATTTGAAGGCGTTCGTCACGTAATTGATGACGATCTGTTTGATCTTTCCCTCGTCACCGATGACCTTTTCCGGGAAGGCCGGGTCGATATGAACGGCGAGGGGCATCTGCCTTTGCTGCGACTGCCAGCTGAAGATCGCCGTGATATCGGCCACCATGGCCCGCACCGAGAAGGGTTGGGCGTCGATGGTGATGCGCCCCGCCTCGATCTTCGAGAAATCGAGCACGTCCTCGACCAGGGTCGAAAGATACTCCGCGCATTTGCGCAGCGAGGCGGTCATCTCCTGCTGCCGGGGCGAGGTGGCCGCCTCCTGCAGCAGGCTGGCGAGCCCGATCACGCCGTTGAGTGGATTGCGGATCTCGTGGCTCATGTTGGCGATGAACTCGGTCTTGGCGGCGCTGGCACGGATCAATTGCTCGGTCCGCCGTTTCACCAGGGTTTCGAGCTGCGACGTGCGCGCCCGCATCTGGCTGACGCGGAGCCGGTAGCCGCCGTAGATCAAACCGACGCCGGCCAGGCCAAAGAGGCCGTAGGCCCACGGCGTGCGATACCACGGCGGCAGGATCCGAAACGTGAAGGTGGCCGGTTCGCTCCAGCGGCCCGCGGCGTTGACCGCCCGCACCTTGAAGGTGTAGGCGCCTTCGCTCAGGTTGGTGAATTCGCGGTAGTTTTTGGCGGAGGGCTGGGTCCAGTCGCGCTCCAGTCCCGCCAGCTGCGTCTGGTAACGCACGAGCTGGGCATCGCGGTAGGTCGCGGCGGAAAAATCGAACTCGAGCCGATTTTGGGTATACGGCAACCGGAGCCTGTCGCGGCTGAAGAGGGGCAGGTCGACCCGACCATCGGGAGCCGGGGAGCGCGCAGCCCGCAACAGCGTGCTAAAATTGGCGGACATGTCCTGGAGTTCATCCAGTTTGACCCGCAACAGGCCGTCCGTGCCACCGATCCACAGCACCGGCAGACCGGCGGTCTCTTCCTGATAATACAGCACCCCGGGCGTTCCAACGCGAGGCAGGCCGGCGATTGGCCGGGGCTGCCACCGAAGCCGCCGGTGCTCGTCGAGCGAAAGCCGCCCCAACACCGGGCGCCGGCTTCCATCCGCCAATGGCGCCTCCGCCGCGATCCAGACGCCATCCTGGGTGTCGGGATTGGAGATGGCCAGGCCTTTCAGATTCTGCATGCCCTCGATCGAATAAAACGTGTCGTCGACGGGGTTGTGCGCCAGCACCCCGGCGCCCGTCAGCAGGACCACATGATGCTGCAAAGCGCCGACCACCACGCGGCCGGTGCCGGCGGGGAGCTGGACGCCGGTTTCAAAGCGGGCGACCTGCGACACTGCGCCACCCGCGTCAAACGCGATACGCGTCACCCCCTTTGCCTCGCTTCCCACCCAGAGGTTGCCCTGTGCATCTTCGGCAAGGGAGCTGGGGGATTCGGGCAAACTTGCCTGGCGCGGGAACGCCTGCCATTGCCCCTTCGCCTCGGTCAGCCAGCCGATGCTCGATTGATCGGTAAAATAGATCCGTCCGGAATGCCGCCGCGAAGCGAGCATGGCGTTTACATCGAGGGGACTCCGGTAGATTTCGGCCACCGTGCCCTCCGCCCGCAATGTCCGGATTCCCCGAAATCCCGCGCTGAGGAGACCCTGCGGGTGAGAAAGGAGCGCGGTGTAGCTCAGGTTCAGTTCGGGCAGCGGCGCAAACTCCGCGTTCGCCTTGCCTTCCGACCGCGGCTTGAGCGCAAACACGCCCCCAAGGGTGGCCACATGCAGGACTCCGCCTTGGGTGGCGACGGCCCGGACCGATTTCCCTTTTAACCGGCTGGTTTCGTCGAACAGGGTGACTGCGCTGCTGCTCTCCATGCGGGCAATCATGCTCTCGGTTGTGATCCAGAGATTCTTTTCCCGGTCGAGCAACAGGCCGCAGACCGCCGGGTCGGACAATCCGGCCGCGCCATCGATGATCTTCAAGATATCGCCCTGTGGGTTGACGAGCGCCACTCCGCCGCGATAAGTGCCGATGGCCAGGGTCTGATCATCGACTTCCGTGGCGCACGTGAGAATGTTGTCGTGAATGAACGGACCGCAATCACCGGGAAGGAGTGTGACCTTATCCCGTTCGACCCGGGCGAGCCCCTCGGCGGTCACGGCCAGAAAAGCGCCGTCTTTGAGCGGCTTGAGATTGCAAGGGTGGAGCCGGCCGAAAAATTCAGCGGTAAACACTAATTTCGGCTGGTCGGCCTCGATTCGCCAGACACCGCGATCCGGGAGGATCGCGTAAACCATGCCGTTGATCTTCTGGGAAAATGCCCGCCGCGTTTCCGGCACGAGCCAGATTTGCAGAGCCTGGCCGTTCCAACGCAGAATCTTGTTCCGCGCGGCGAACACGACGTGCTGCGGAGTCACTTCCACAGCCCAAATATCGAGCTGGCTGCGGTGCTCGGAGGGCAGTTGAGCCAAAAGCGACGTATAGATTAGATTGCCTGTGGGATCTTTGTCGAAATACCCGATGATTCCAACGCCTCCGACCCAGATTCGATCGTGATCGTCGATGGCGAGAGCCTGAACTTCGCGGTTATCTTCGACGGGGAAGAATTGCCAGGCGGTGCCGTCATAGCGCAGCAAGCCATGGCAGCCGAAATAGAGCACGCCCTGGCTGTCTTGGGCGGGCGACCTGATTCGTCCGTCAGTCAGATAGTCGCCGGAAGTGAAACTTTGCAACAGAGGCCGGCCTTCGTTCGGGTCGCCCCAGCCGCGCGCGCGCAGCCACCCGGCGGTGGCGACCATCAACCCGCCGGCCAGCGCGCAACGAACCGCTTGCAGAACCGTCGTGGCCCAGGTTCGCATAAAACACCGCTACATTAATCAAAAAACAGGGAGAGGGCCATATCCAGATTTGGGTGCAAGCACTACGCAAAATTGGGTGCCCGGCGGGCTTCGGTGGGAAAGGGGAATTGGCGATGCTTGGCGCCGCCATGAAAAACAAAATTATCTTCTCCCTTCTGACCACAATGCTGTTCGCCGTCGGTCTGGCGAAGGCCGCAGAGGCGTTCGACCTCCTCGCGACTCAATCGGACAAGGTCTCGATCGCGCCCGCGGGCGATCCCTGCATGCCCCCGGAATAAACCGGCCCAGCCGCCGCACGCCTTCACCTATGACCTCGAGCCAGCGCATATTCTTTGGCGTCATTGCCAGCGTCCTGCTGGCGGTCGGCTTGGTCAAGGCCGCCGAGGCGTTCGACCCCGTCATCTTCGGCGACCGTCCGGCCAACGCCGATGACGACTGGGGCGATCCTGTCTCTTGCCGACCGTCGTGAAGCCCTCTTAGAGGGTGACGGTTGGATAGTTCATAAGCAGAGGACCGCGACGGTGGATTAACCTCCCCGTCGCGGTCCTTAACCATTTGATGTCGTGTTTCTCATGTTGAACCTGGCCCCCTGGCGCTACCGCCACATTTTCACCAAACAAGGCGGACCCATCACCCGCATTGAGTTCAGCGAGTTTCCGGTGTTGGGGCGGAAGTGCTTTCAGGCCAACGCTTATCTCGCGCCCCATCTGACCGGGAAGCCGCGGCCCGAGCACAATCTTTACAGCGACGCCGACGGCACCGGGACGAACCTGAGCGCCATGGTGGCGCGGTACATGGCGATCTCCGAGGCGTTGGAGCGCTGGGCGTTTCACGTCAAGGTGCGGGATTTCGACCGCGACCTCTACGGATTTGATCGCGATTCATCCTCGAATGGCATGGCCGCCTTTCCCGGCTTGTTTGCGGGCCAGTGCCGGACCAAGGCGTACTGGGAGGCGCTGGAGCGCCACTGCGTGATCGCCTGGTGGGACGGGCGCCTCACCGCGCGCGAACGGCCCACCTCGTGGGCCGACGTGCACGCCGTGCAAATTGAGCATCCGCTGGGGCGCGGGGTCATGGTGATCCTTTACAAGAAATGCACCCCGGGTGACTTTTTCAGTTATGGGCATGCGGCGGGCCACGATTTTGCCAGCGCCAGCCAGCGCGCCTCCATCGAGCTCTGCCGCAACGAATATGTCCTGCGGTGCTTCCGCGCCACGCACCCGACCTTCACCATCGATGATCTCCCGCAGATCAAGAATATCTTCGAGCGTCGGTTGATCTTTTTCTCGTTCCCCGAGGGCCACGCCTTGTTTCAGGAACGCCTGCGCACGCCGGTCCAGGCGCGGCGACCGGCGTCGCCGCCGAGAGTGATGTTCGACGGCCCGCTCCTGGGGCCCTGGTCCCGATACGCCACGGTCTGGCGGGGGGCGTTCGAGCTGCCGACCGAAAGCTGCATGGGGCCGAAGCTGGATTTCTTTTTTTGGTGACCGGGTGTTCCGTCCAGACGATTTCCGGGTTTTGACCGCATTTTTTGGTGAGCCCACCCTACCAAAAATTGGGTGGACCAACAACTGCCCATGCAGCGGAAGGGACGCTTGAATGGTGGCGAGGTCCGACTGTGTACGAAACGCACTCGTCCGTGCAAGTGAACCGACATTGTGGAACCCGTGGGGCATCGCCCACGGGCACGGCGGAACGCAGGCCGTCGTCCGGCGGAGCGAAAGCGCCGTGGCTCCGTCTGGCCCGCCTGTTTCAATGGGGAGACAAAAGCCTTCGGGCCGCCGAACCGGCGACGTTTGACGGGCCGGCCGGACTGGCGCTTGACGCGATCAGCGATTGGGTCTGCAACCTTGACGCCGAGGGGCGAATCCTTTGCGCCAATTTCCCGATGGTCCGCGACTTCTGGCGGGAGCAGGGGCACCTGCCGGGCGCGTTTTTGTCGGATCTGGCGCCGCCGGAAGCTCGCGAGGCGATGGCGATGGCGTGGCAGGGGGCGATATCCACAGGAACGACCCGCACCTGTGAGCATGAATTCAAGACAGCGGGGCGAGCGGCCGGCTGGTGCCAATGGACCTTCCAACGACTGCCCGCCGGGACCTCGGGAACGGCCGCGGTGGCCATAGGCCGTGACATCACCGAGCTAAGACTTCTCGAACGCCAGCTGTTGCACGCGCAGCGGCTCGGCAGCATCGGCACGCTGGCCAGCGGCATCGCCCACGATCTGGGCAATGTGCTGGCCCCGCTCGTCATGTCCGCCGAATTGCTCAAGGTCCGGGACGATTCCGAAAAGAACCGGGCCTTGCTCGAGGTCATGGCCAGCAGCGCCCGGCGCGGGGCCGGTCTGGTGCGCCAGGTGCTCTTGCTTTCCCGGAATGCCGAAAACGGGGCCGAATTGGTTGACCTGAACCACCTGGTCGCGGAGGTCGGGCGATTGGCCTCCGCCACCTTCGCGTCCAACATCAAGGTACGCACGGAACCGGCCGGGGAACTCTGGCCGGTGCGCGCCGACCCCACCCAGATTCATCAGGTGCTGCTCAATCTGTGCGTCAACGCCCGCGAAGCCATGCCCCACGGTGGCGAACTCTGCCTCGCCACGGCCAACCTGGCGCTCGATGAGGCGTCGGCCCATGCCCTGCCCGGGGGCGCGCCGGGGCGCTATGCGGTGCTCGGGGCGACCGATACCGGCATGGGCATCGCGCCGGAAATCGCCGGCCGCATTTTCGATCCGTTTTTCACCACCAAACCCGCCGGCGAGAGTTCGGGTCTCGGCCTCTCGACCGCGCGTTCCATTGTCCGCGCCTGCGGTGGCTTCATCACCTTCACCACGGAGGTCGGCCGGGGATCGGCATTTAATGTTTACCTGCCGGCGGCCGGGGCGCTGGCCGGTGTGGCGACCGACCAACCCGAACCTGCTCCGCCCCGCGGCAACGGCGAGCGGGTGCTGGTGGTCGACGATGAGGAGATCTTTCGCGATGTCAGCCGCCGCGTGCTGGAGGCCTTCGGCTACGTGGTGCACACGGCCGCCAACGGCGCGGAGGCGGTACGCGCGTTGAAGCGCGAGGGTGAGGCGTTCGCCGCCGTCCTCATCGATCTGAACATGCCGGTGATGGACGGTTGGTCGACGATCAGGGCGTGCAAGGCCATCAACCCCCTGGTCCGCCTCATTGCCGTCAGCGGTCTGGGCGACTCGAGCGCGCCGTTTGCCGGGGAGGAAGTGGCGCTGCGCCTGACCAAACCCTTTTCGATGGCGACCCTGTTGCGCGGCCTTCGGCAGGTTTTGACCCAGCCGGCCGCGCCGGCCCTCCGCACCGGCTGACGGGAGTAAGGCGCGGTTGCGGGTAATCGCCAAGCGCTTGTCAAGAGTCAAGGGCCTGGTAGCAAGACATGACGTCTTGGGGCACGGCTTCGAATGTGGCACGACTCACGAGCCCCAGAGCTGGAGGGTTTTCAAATAATCGGCGCGCTCGACGGCCTCGGCGTTGGCGCAATGACCGAGGCTGAGCGCCCCGCGGATCGCGCCCAGCGACGTGAGGCCGTGTTTTTCCAGGTATTCCTCCAGGCCCCGCACGAGAAACTGAAGATGGGTCGTGCCAAACCGCAGGAGGCACGACACCACCTGCACCGCGTCCGCACCGACCAGCAGCGCCTTGACCAGATCATTCACGCTGTGCACGCCGCCGGTCGCGGCCAGCGACACCTTGAGGTGCGGCCGCAGGATCGCCAGCCATCGCAGCCGCAGCCGCAGCTCGGATGTGTCCGACAGCTCGAGTTTCGGCCGGGCGGTGCGCTGGCGGACGTTGATGTCGGGCTGGTAAAGGCGGTTGAAGAGCACAAGTCCCTGCACTCCGAGATGGGCGAGCCGGTCGGCAAAATGCGGAAACGAGGAGAAAAACGGCGACAGTTTCACCGCGAGCGGCAAGGTGGTGGTGGCGCGCACGGCCTCGACGATGTCGATCATGCGGCGCTCGACCTCCTCGCCGGCGGTGGAGACGTCGGTGGGCAGGAAATACAGGTTGAGTTCAAGCGCATGTGCACCGGATTCCTCGATCTGGCGGGCGTAATCGATCCACGAATCAAGATTGCGGGCGTTCAGCGAGGCGATGACCGGAATGTCGACCGCGAGGGTGGCCTGATAAAGGTGCTCCAGATACTCCCTGGGGGTGAAGAAAAAGGCGTCGGAACCCGGCGCGATAGGGCGCTCATCGGGGAGGGGCCCGGTCTGGGCGGAGAGCACCTGTTCCTCGAAAAGCGATGGCAGCACGACGGCCCCGGCCCCGGCGTCCGCGAGTTCACGAATGGTGTCGATCCGGCCGGTCAAAGGGCAGGCACCCGGCATCACCGGGCTGCGCAGCGGCAACCCGAGATAACTCGTCGACAGATTCATGGCACTGCGGGAGCTGTTTTATACCAAAGTTCCGCCCTCCGCGGCTTCCCCTTCCTTGGCCAAGGCTGCGCATCCCTTGCGAGATGCGTAACGACGGCTGCTGCGACGCCATGGGTCTGGCAAATGCAGCTTCTAGCCGCCGGCTGGTTTGCGGTTGGGCGTTGAACCGGGGCTTTGGGCCCCACAAAGTGGAGGTCGACCGGCCGTATCTCGGTTTTTTGCTCATGGGCGGGGACCCGGCCTCCGCCCAAGGTTTCGGCGGGCAGGCTGCCCATGCCACTTGGCGCGGCCATCTTGCCCGTGGGTATGGAAAAATTGCGATGCGCCCGGGCTTACGCCATGATTGTTTTTGCACTTGCTGCCATGAAGTCCCCCGCGCTCATTCGGAGGGAAACCCGGCCATGACCGTCTCTCCATACCCATTTCTGGTGCTGTTCCTGGCGATCGCGGTCGCTTTTCCGGTCGCGCTGCTTGGGGTGGCGCGATTGTGGGCCCGCCTGTTCCAACCGCCCAAGCCAAGTGCGATCAAGAACGCCGTTTACGAGTGCGGCCTCGAGTCGAAGGGCGACTCCTGGATCCAGTTCAAGGCGCACTACTACCTTTATGCCATCCTCTTCCTGATTTTCGACGTCGAGGTGCT
>Ga0156277_10126_pt1 | contig 11324 bp, 11 predicted proteins | sample RifCSPlowO2_12_FD_107926 | JGI IMG/M metagenome (GOLD analysis project Ga0156277, IMG submission 107926) | Verrucomicrobia bacterium RIFCSPLOWO2_12_FULL_64_8
GCCGACCCAGGCACCCATGAAAGGGCCGAGCAGAAACAGACCGCCCCACGTCACATGGCGCAGCCACCACAGCAAAACGGTCCACGCCACCGCCTGGGCGACCAGGATCGTGGCGGCATAGAGCCGGAACGCCGGCCGGCGGTACGCCCAAAACACCGCCGGCACCGCCAGGGCGTAGGCGAATTCCGGTCCGTCGACCGGCGGAAACGAGACGACCGCCAGCGCGGCGGTGAGCACGCCGACCGCGCCCGCCCAGACCCATTCCCTCCGGCGCCGCCACCAGGGCGGCGGCTGGTTGTAGGGGTCGGGGTCGGGAGAAGAAATCGGAGAAATCATCTTTGTAGGAGCCTGCTCGCAGGCGATACCGGTGCTGCAGGAGCCTGTTTACAGGCGATATGAATTCACCGCTCCGGCGGGGAATTCATTTTCCGTGGCAATGCTTGTATTTCTTGCCGCTGCCGCAGGGGCACGGATCGTTGCGACCGACCTTCGGCGTGTCGCGACGGATGGTCACCCGGGGCAATTGGATCTCCGGCTCACCCGACGATCCATCCGGCCCGGGAGAACCGGGCACAGACGCGGGCACGGCGGCGGGGATTCGCAGGCGCGACGCGGCCGGCGCCGCGGGGACGGCCCCGGGCGGACGCAACCGGGCAGCGGTGCCGACCGGCGGCTCGTTTTCCGGCCCCTGCATGCGCGCACTGCGCGAGAGGATCGCGAGCATGTTCTCGAACGATTGCAGATTGGTGGTGGAGCGGAACAGGCCGGTGCAGATCTGCAGCCGCACGTTGTTCATCAGCTCCTCGAAGTAGTGGTAAGCCTCGCCCTTGTACTCCTGCAGCGGATCCCTCTGGCCGTAGCTGCGCAGGCCGATCGAGCGGCGCAACTCCTCCATCTCGGTGAGGTGCTCCTGCCAGTGGTGGTCAATCGCATTGATCACCACATAGCGCTCGAGCGCGCCGAGCGCCCCGCCCACCTCGACCGATTCCTTCACCGCATAAGCCCGCATGATCCGCTCGACGATGAGCGCGAGGACCGCCTTGCCGTCCCGGCTCGAGAGATCGTCGACCTTCAAGGTGATGGGAAAGTGCGAGTTGGTCCAACCCACCAGGCTTTCGACCGAGGTGGCCACCGGCCCGGTCCTGGTGTCAAAACCCGCGTCCTCCAGGCGCACCGCGACCTCCTCCTCGACCTGCTCGAAGATGATCTCCTTGGGGCGCTCGCTGTGGATGGCGCCGTTGCGGATGCCGTAGATGACCTCGCGCTGTTTGTTGAGGACGTCGTCGTACTGAAGCAGGCGCTTGCGGATGGAGAAGTTCTGCTGCTCGACCTTTTTCTGCGCACTCTCGATGGAGCGGTTGAGCCAGGGATGTTCGAGTTCCTCGCCCTCCTTCATCGAGCCTTCCATCAGGCGCGAGGCGAGATTGCCCTGGAGGAAGATGCGCAGGAGTTCGTCCTCCAGCGAAAGGAAGAACTTGCTCAGGCCGGGATCGCCTTGGCGGGCGCAGCGTCCGCGGAGCTGGCGGTCGATCCGGCGCGATTCATGCCGCTCGGTGCCGATGACAAAAAGTCCACCCACGTCGGGGATACCCTCGCCCAGTTTGATGTCGGTGCCGCGGCCGGCCATGTTGGTGGCGATGGTCACGGACCCGCGCTGGCCGGCGCGGGAGACGATCTCGGCCTCCTGTTGGTGAAACTTGGCGTTGAGGACGGCGTGGGTGATGTTGGCCCGCTTGAGCATGCGGCTGAGCACCTCGGACGACTCGACCGACACCGTGCCGACCAGCACGGGCTGGCCGCGCTCGTGGGCGCCCTGGATTTCCTTGACCACCGCGTTGAACTTGTCGCGCCGGGTCTTGAAGATGGAGTCGTTCCGGTCGACGCGGATGCAGGGCTTGTTGGTGGGGATGACAACGACAGCGAGGCGGTAGATCTCGTTGAATTCGCTGGCCTCGGTCTCGGCCGTGCCGGTCATGCCCGCCAGCTTCTCGTACATCCGGAAATAGTTCTGGATCGTGATCGTCGCGTAGGTGCGCGTCTCGCGCTCGACCATGACATTTTCCTTGGCCTCGACCGCCTGGTGCAGGCCGTCGGACCAACGCCGGCCGGGCATGACGCGGCCGGTGTTTTCATCGACGATCATCACCTTGCCGTCCTGCACGACGTACTCGACGTCGCGCTCATAGAGCGAATAGGCGCGCAGGAGCTGGCTGATGGAATGGATTTCCTCGCTCGTCGTCTCGAAACGCAGCTGGGCCTCGTGTCGACGCTTCTCCTTCTCCTCGGGCGCGAGATCCTTGTGCTTTTCGAGATCGCTGAACTCGGTGGCGAGGTCGGGCATGACGAACGCATCGGGGTCGTCGGGCCGGAGCCGGGTGCGGCCGATCTCGGTGAGGTCGGCCTGGTGCTGGCGTTCATCGATGACGTAATAGAGCTCCTCCTTGAGCCGGAAGAGTTCCTCCTTGTAGAGATCGGAGTTCATTTCCGTCTCGACCTTGTCGAGGTGCTTGCGCCATTCCGGATGTTCCATCAGCCGCAGCAGCTGCTTGTTCTTGGGGTGGCCCATCTTGACCTGGAGCAGGCGGCGGATGGCGGACTGGCGGTCGTCGGCGTTGATCCCGGCTTTTTCGAGCACTTCCCGGGCCTCGGTGACAAACCGGTTGCACAGGCGGGTCTGGTCATTGACCAGCTGTTCGAGCTGCGGCTTCAGGCGGGTGAAGGGCTGCTCACGCTCGATGGGCGCGGGTCCCGAGATGATGAGCGGCGTGCGCGCCTCGTCGACCAGGATGGAGTCAACTTCGTCGACGATGCAGTAGAAGTGGTCGCGCTGCACCTGGTCCTCCTTGCGCGTGGCCATGCCGTTGTCGCGCAGGTAGTCGAAGCCAAACTCCGAGGCGGTGCCGTAGGTGATGTCGCGGTTGTACATCTCGCGCCGCGCATCATTGTGCATGAGCTGCTGGATGCAGCCGACGGAGACCCCGAGGAAGTTGTAGATGTAACCCATCCACTCGGCGTCGCGACGGGCGAGGTAGTCGTTGGCGGTGACCAGCTGGGCGTTGCGGCCGGAGAGGGCGTTGAGGTAGAGCGGCAGGGTGGCGACCAGGGTTTTCCCCTCGCCCGTGGCCATCTCGGCGATCTTGCCCTCGTGCAACGCCACGCCGCCGATGAGCTGCACGTCGTAGTGCACCATGTCCCACGTCAGCTCGTGTTCGCAGACGGTGATTTGGCGGCCTAGGAGACGGCGGGCCGTGTTTTTGACGGCGGCGAACGCCTCGGGCAAAAGCTGGTTGAGGGTTTCGCCCGCCTTGAACCGGGCGCGGAACTCATCGGTCTTCGCCCGCAACTGCTCGTCGGAAAGCGACTGGTAGGACTGCTCGAACTCGTTGATACGGGTGACGACGGGCCGGCACCGCTCGAGGAACTTGCGGTAGTGCCGTCCGGAGAACTTCTTGAGGAGCCACGAAATCATTAAAAAGGTCGATCTTATTAACCAGCGCCGTCCCCTTGGCAAATGGCAAATGCCGCCCGCGTTCCGACGCCAACCGGAATATTTCCTGGGGACGCGACGCCCTCGTCGCGTGTTCTCTCTGAATACGGCGACGAGGGCGTCGCCGCTCCAGAACCCGCCCTGTCGGCAGGATCGGCAGAGGCTCTGAAATGTCCGGACTAACCCTTGCGTGCGAGGTACAAGAAACTTTCGTACACCGGACCCGTACTGTCGTCGGGCCATTGCGCCAGCACGGTGGCGCCGGCGGAGGAAAGAATCGCGCGCACTTCCTCCGGCGGCAGGCAATGAACGTCGATGATCGGACTGATCGGAATCAGGCGATTGAACACCCGCCGCAATCGCACGGCCACGGTGGGCGGCCACACCGACCAGAGGTTCCGCCGCGCGGGCGCCACTTCCCGCGCGGGAAGCTGAAACAGCAGGAGGCCGCCGGTCCGGCAGATCCGGACAAACTCGCGCAGGTAAGCCTCGATCAGCAGGCGGGGCACGTGCTGCAGCGTTATCAAACTGTACACGAGATCGAAACTGCCCGTGGGAAAACCCTGCAGATCGGATCTCACGCTGCGGACAAAGGTGAGATTGGGCACCGTCGCATGATGCTGACGGGCCAGCGAGATCATCCCGGCGGAAATATCGACCCCAACGACCTCGCGAAAGACCGCGGCCAACCCGACCGACAGCCGCCCCACGCCGCAGCCAAAATCCAGGGCGCGCGCGCTCCGCAGGTCCGGACATACGGACGCCACCTGGGCGAGCTGGCGCGCCACCAGGGTCCGTCCACCCGCGAAGAAGTGCTCCAGGTCGGCGCGCTCGTGCCGCCACACCGGTTCGTTGAGGATCGCCCAGTAAGGATCAAGCCGGGCGAGCCGCTCCCAAGTATTGCGGACCAGACGGAGGCGAATGGATTGCAGCATCGCCGGACGCCGGCCGTTCACCCGCGTTCGCGGAACCAGGCGATGGTGCGTTTCAGGCCGTCGGCGAGGGATACCTTGGGCTCCCATTTGAGCAGCTTCCTCGCCAAGGCGATGTCGGGCTGACGCTGCCGGGGATCGTCGGAGGGCAACGGCACGTGAACGATCTTCGACCTGCCCTTGGTGAGTTCGAGCACCTGCTCCGCCAGCTCGAGCATGGTGAATTCGCCGGGGTTGCCGAGATTGATCGGCCCGACCTCCTTCGTCTGGTTCATGAACCGCACGAGGCCCTCGATCAGGTCATCGACGTAGCAGAAGGAGCGCGTCTGCGTGCCGTCGCCGTAGATGGTGATCTTCCGGCCCTTGAGCGCCTGCACGATGAAATTCGAGACCACCCGGCCGTCGTCCGCCAGCATGCGCGGACCGTAGGTGTTGAAAATGCGCACGACCCGGATATCGACGCGGTTCTGGCGGTAATAGTCGAAACAGAGCGTCTCGGCGCAACGTTTGCCCTCGTCGTAACAGGCGCGCCGGCCCACCGGATTGACGTGTCCCCAGTAACTTTCGGGCTGCGGGTGCACCCCGGGGTCGCCGTAGACCTCGGAGGTCGAGGCCTGCAACAGGCGTGCGTTCACCCGTTTGGCTAGGCCGAGGCAGTTGATGGCGCCCATGACCGACGTCTTGGTGGTCTTGATGGGATTATACTGGTAATGCACGGGCGAGGCCGGGCAGGCCAGATTGTAGATCTGATCGACCTCGACCTTGAAGGGATCGATCACGTCGTGCCGCACGAGTTCAAACCGCGGATGGGCCAGCAGGCGGGCGACGTTTTCCTTCCGGCCGGTGAAGAAGTTGTCGAGGCAGATGACCTCGTGGCCGTCCTTGATCAGCCGGTCGCAAAGATGGCTGCCGAGGAATCCGGCGCCGCCGGTGACGAGAATTCTCATATTGCGGAGAGCGAAGTGCGGAATGCGGAATTCACAGGACAGAATGAGCTGGCAATATCACGAGCCTTGACCCTGCCGACCATTCCGCAATCCGAAATCGCCGTTCCGGATTGACCGGTCGCCCGCCTCGTAACGTGCGATCCAGGCGCGGTGCCAGGAGCTGTAATCTCCCGCTTCCAGATGCGCGCGTGCCTGCGCCATGAGATCGAGGTAGAAGTGCAGATTGTGGATCGTGAGGAGCGTGCCCGCCAGCATTTCGCCCGCCATGGCGAGGTGCCGCAGATACGCGCGCGAGAAATGCCGGCAGGTGTAGTTGTCCAGCCCTTCGACGAGCGGCCGCGGGTCGGCGCGAAACCGTTCGTTACGCAGGTTGATCGGCCCGTCGGGGGTGAAGGCCGACCCGTTGCGCGCCACGCGCGTCGGCAGCACGCAGTCAAACAGGTCGATCCCCAGCGCGATCATTTTCATCAACTGCGGCGGCGTGCCGACCCCCATGACGTAACGGGGTCGGTCGGCCGGCAGGTATGGCGCGGTAGCCGCCACCTGCCGGAACATTTCGGGCTCCGGTTCCCCCACACTCACCCCACCGATCGCATAACCGGGAAAATCAAGTACGCCGAGCGCGACCGCCGCCTCGCGCCGGAGGTCGTCGAACGTCGAACCCTGCACAATGGCGAACACGTGGCGGCCAGTCTCCAGCAACCCGCTTTCGCGGGCCGCGGCGAGGCATTCCTGCGCCCAGTGGTGGCTCCGCGCCACCGCGCGGGCGCAATCATCGCGCTCGCACGGCCACGGTGGGCATTCGTCGAGCACCATGGCGATGTCCGAGCCGAGGTCGTGCTGAATGGCCATGACCTCGCGCGGGCCGAGAAAGATGGTCGTGCCATCGAGATGCGATTGAAAGGTGATGCCCTCGGCGCGCACCTGGCGCAGCTTCGCGAGGCTGAAGACCTGGAAACCGCCGCTGTCGGTCAGAATCGGCCCGTCCCACGCCATGAATTTGTGCAACCCGCCCAGTTCGCGAATCAGGTTCGCGCCCGGCCGCAGGTTGAGGTGATAAGTATTGCCGAGAATGATCTGCGCGCCGATTTCCTGCAAGTGGGCGGGCGTCACCGCCTTGACCGTGCCTTGCGTGCCCACCGGAATGAACATGGGAGTTTCCACCTTACCGTGGGCGGTGGTGAGGCGGCCGCGGCGGGCGGCCGTCGCCGGGTCGGTCGTGAGGATTTCAAAATGCGCAGACATTGAGCGCCGGAAGGGAACCCCGGAAAGCAGGCGTAAGCTGTTCTCCTTCAGGGTACCCGCACGCTTGACCCCCCTGTCAATGACCGAGTATATTCCGGTGTGCTGCTCGTCATCGATAACTTCGATTCGTTCACCTACAATCTCGTCCAGTATTTCGGCCAACTGGGCGTCGAGCAGCGCGTCTTCCGCAACAACGACATCACGCCGGAGCAGGCGCTGGCCCTGAATCCCGACCGCGTGCTGATTTCACCCGGCCCCTGCTCGCCGCGCGAAGCCGGCGTCTCGCTCGAAATCATCAAGGCTTTTGCCGGCCGGAAACCGGTCTTCGGCGTCTGCCTGGGGCACCAAAGCATCGGCCAGCATTTCGGCGGACGCGTCGTGCGCGCCGGACGGCTCATGCACGGCAAACTCTCGCCCATCCGGCATCGCGGCACTGATGTTTTCCGCGGCCTGCCCTCCCCTTTCCGCGCCACCCGTTACCATTCGCTGCTCGTCGAGCGCGCGAGCCTGCCGGATTGCCTCGAGATCACCGCCGAAACCGCCGAGGGCGAGATCATGGGCTTGCGTCACAAATCCCTGCCCGTCTGGGGCGTGCAGTTCCACCCCGAATCCATCGCCACCGAAGGCGGCATGAAGATCCTCCAAAACTTCCTCGAGCTGAACTAGCGGCGCCTCGGACCACAGACCACAAACCAAAAACCAAGAGACCAAAAGACCAAGGGACCGAAACCAGAGGCCAGAGGCCAGAAGTCAGGACCCTTTCACCCTCACTCCCCCACTCCCTACTCCCTGACTCTCCCATCGCATGCGCTGCCCCAAGTGCACCTCCATCGAGGACAAGGTGATTGACTCCCGCATCAGCAAGGAGGGCACCACCATCCGCCGGCGCCGCGAGTGCCTCGAGTGCGGCCACCGCTTCACCACCACCGAACACCTCGTACGCGACGGCATCGTCGTGACCAAGCGCGACGGCCGCCGCGAGGAATTCGACCGCGGAAAACTCATGCGCGCCATTCGCGCCGCCTGCCACAAACGCCCGGTCGATCTCGAGCAGACCACGATGATGGTGGACGACGTGATCGACGCGCTGGAGGCCCAGTACGAGAGCGAGATTCCCAGCCGGGCGATCGGAGACGAGGTCATGCGCCAGTTGCGCCGGGTCGATCAGGTCGCCTACGTGCGGTTTGCCAGCGTCTACAAGGAGTTTCGCGACGTGTCCGAATTCATGGAGGAGATCAGCAACCTCGGGAAACCGAAGAAATGACGAATCTCGACGATCTCCGCCGGCTGCACTTCATCGACGCCCTTTTCGCGGACCTCACCGGTCACGATCTTTATCTGGCCCAGCAGATCACGGCGGCGATCACCACGAGCCTGACCGAAGTGGAAGGCCGGCCGCCGGCCGATCCGGCATTTACCGCCGCCGCCGCCCGCCTGCTGGACCGACTGAGCGGCGGGCGCCAGGATTATGGTTTTTTCCATTGGGATGCGGCCGAGTCACCTGCCGCCGCGACGCCGTTGTTCGCCCGTGTCAATGTGCTCACGGGCCTCCGGCGCCTGGCCGGTTTTCGCGAGTCCACCCTGCTCGTCACCAACCTGCGCCCGGCGCACTGCCCTCCGCGACGTCGCTGGACCGAGCGCCGCCGGCACGAATACCAGGAAAGCCTCGGGTTGATTCGCGATCTGGCGACCGCGCGCTGCCGCCGCAGCGCCAGCCTGAATCTGTTTTTTTTGTAGTTTTTGTTTTTACAGGAGATAACAGAGGAAACAGAGAAAAGCATGCATCCGCTTTTCTCTAAGGCCGATGGCCTGACCGGAACTATCATTGGAGCAGCGATAGAGGTGCATCGCGACAAAGGGCCTGGCCTCGTTGAACCCATCTACGAATGGTGTTTGATGCGCGAGTTTGATCTCCGGCACCTGAAATCAACCAACCAGAAGCTTGTGACCATTTTCTACAAAGGGTTTACCCGGAAAGAGCCGCTTCGCTTCGACGTCTTGGTGGAGGACTGCGTTCTAATCGAGGCCAAATCTGTTGAGCGCACCCTCCCCATCCACAAGGCTCAGCTCCTAAGTTATATGAAGCTGCTTAATGTGCCGGTGGGTCTTCTCATCAATTTCAACACGGCACGACTCATCGACGGTGTTTCACGGCTGATTCTACCCGGTGCCAATCTGTAAGCTCTCTCTGTTCCCTCCGTTTCCTCCTGTTAAACAACGCTATGAAAACCACTTTTCAGCGCATCATCGACCGCGAGACTCCCGCGAAGATCGAACACGAGGACGAACACTGCGTCGTCATCCATGACATCCACCCGCAGGCCCCGGTGCATCTGCTGATCATCCCCAAAAAGGCCATTGCCCGCGTGGCCACGGCGGAGACGGCCGACCAGGCGGTGCTCGGCCATTTGCTGCTCACAGCGCAGACCGTGGCGAAGAACCTCAACCTCGCTCGCGGCTTCCGCCTGGTGATCAACAGCGGTCCCGACGCGCTGGAAAGCGTGCCCCACCTGCACATTCATCTGCTCGCCGGGCGCCAGATGGGCTGGCCTCCCGGGTGAGACGCGCGGCGGCCATCGGAGTCCCGGAGGTGCGGGATCACGGACAAAGGGCCGTCGATCGCCAGATCGATTCTTCGACGGTGCGCGGGTGAACCGACATCATGGCAATCGAGCGACGAGATTACATCATGCGGATGATCGAGGAATTGCGGCAGTTCCTGACCGCCATCCTGCAGCTGCGAACGTCCGGGCAGCCCGATGAGGCGCTGAGCGCGGTATTGCGGGCGCAGGAGCGCCTGTCCTCCCTGCCGCCCGGGCAGTTCTCCGCCCTCAGCCCCGCGGAGCAGTTCGAGGTTTTAACCCAGGGCGAAACACCGGATGCCGCACTCCCAAAATGTCTGCTGCAGGCCGATCTGCTGATTGAGACAGGCCGGATCTATGAGGCGAAGCACCGGCCCGTCCTCGCGCTCGGCGCGTGGAACTACGCCCGGCAGATACTGGAGATGACCGCCGCCCGTTTTCCAGAGGATCCCCGCGGCGAGATCAGCCGTCGCCTCACTGAAATCCGCCGGCAGCTCGCGACGATTGGGAGTGATTAGCCCGCCTCCGCTGCGACGCCTGCCAACACCGTGTGCGCGCGTCGTCGAACAACGGCGGCCACGGCTGAAATTGTGATGGATGCGGGTCAGGGAGCGCCAAAACGATCCCGCCGGTTGCTCCGAGTCCAGCTTTCCGGGGCAGACAACCCAGAACCCGATGCCTCCGCGCCGGCCATCTGCGTGCCCCCAGCGCCCTCCGGTGAAAATCAGCCGCGCGCCTCGAAGGCGCCGTCGGCGCGTTTGACCACGAGCTTTTTCAATTCGAGCAGCATGAGCGTGGCACCAAGTTCGTGCGCCGGCAGCTGCGTGAGACCAACCAGGGCGTCGATGCTCAGGACGGAACCGCCCCGAAAACACTCCAACACGCGCTGCTCCGTCTCGTTCAACCCCTGCAGGGAGAAGCCCTCCCCGCCCGTTGCCGGCAATGGCGCGGGCCGCAGACCATCGAGATAGTTCAACTCGGCCAGAATATCGTCCACGCTCGTGAGCAGCGTGGCTCCGTCACGGATGAGCTGGTGACAGCCGCGGCTCGAGGGCTGGTCGATGCGGCCGGGCACGGCAAAGATCAGCCGGCCGTATTCGCCGGCGAATCGCGCCGTGATCATCGCCCCACCATCGACATCGCTCTCCACCACCACGACGGCTTCGCACAGGCCTGCCACGATGCGATTGCGCATGGCAAACGACTGCCGATCGGCCCGGCGGCCGAAGGGAAACTCCGACAACACCGCGCCCGTTTCCGCGATGCGCCGGTAGAGGTCGAGGTTCTCCGGTGGGTAAATCAGGTCGAGACCGGTGCCGAGGACGGCGGCCGTCCGCCCGCCAACGAGCAGCGCGCCCTCGTGCGCCGCCGTGTCAATGCCGCGCGCCAGACCGCTCACGACGCAAAAACCGCGCTCCGCGAGCTCCGCGCCGAGCTTTTTCGCCATCGTCTGGCCGTAGAGCGTGGCGCGGCGGCTGCCCACCAGCGCGACACACGGCTGCCCGAAGGCGAAGGTTCCCTTGCGATAGAGCCCGATGGGCGGATCGTGAATCTGCTGCAGCAGCTTGGGATAGGCGTCGTCGCGCGGGGTGACAAACGTCGCTCCGGCGTCGGCCAGTTTCTTCTCCTCGCGCGCGAGGTCGAAATTCTCCGGCCATCGCGTGATGGTCCGGCTGATCACCGGACCCACGCCCTTCACCGCCTCGATCCGCCGGGCGCCGGCGGCGAAGATGGCCCGCGGATCGCCGCCCAGTTCCTCCAAGAGCCGGTTGGTGGTGATGGGGCCGATGTTCGGCAGCGCGTTCAGCACGAGTAGCGCCTGTCGCTCTGTCAGTTCGCTGGACATGCGTATGCGGGAGGGGATGTAAACCGCGACCCGGCCACGTTGGCCCGAATTCCCCGCCAGGTAAAGCCGGCGTTTGTTAGGTCACGCACGGTTTCGAAGCACTCTCCCCTCAGCCGCCGCTGCTCGTCCCATGTGATCATATGCCTCAACTGATCATCGCTGCTCCCTTCAATTCCGATGTTATCCGGAATTGTTGGAACCCGCGCATTTCGACGTGATCATTGGCGTAAAGGACGCGTCCACATTGGCCTCTGGTCGCATCGGCGCCCTTTGAGCTGACGCCCG
>Ga0156277_10317_pt3 | contig 11111 bp, 5 predicted proteins | sample RifCSPlowO2_12_FD_107926 | JGI IMG/M metagenome (GOLD analysis project Ga0156277, IMG submission 107926) | Verrucomicrobia bacterium RIFCSPLOWO2_12_FULL_64_8
GTGGCGGGGGCATCCTTGGGTCCCATCGGATAGAGTCCGGCCCCGCCTCCGCCGGTGACGATATAGACGATGCCCTCGGCGGACGTCCGGCGGTCGCCATCAAACGCCTCATCCAGCTGAAACGTGCCGCGAACCGGACCGCCCGGATTGGTCGGCGCAGGATCGGCCGGCTGGAAACGCAACGGCTTAGATCGCTGGTAGTTGTGTACATGACCGGCGAAGACGATGTCCACGCCGCCTTCCTCGAGGACCGGGGCGAGCAGCCGGGTTCGCTGATCATTCCAATGGGTGGCGGCCGATTGAAACCCGGGATGATGGAAAGCCGCGATTTTCCACCGGGCCCGGCTGTCGTGCAAATCGCGCCGGATCCACTCGTGCCACGCGGGATCGATATGAACATGACTTTTCGAAGGCGCACCGTATGTTGCCTTCGACCGTGGGTGACGGGCAAACCAAGTCGGGCCGATGGAATGACCAATAGCGTGAAAAAACACGATGGCAGAGCCATTATGGGATCCTTGGTCGCAAGGAATTCCACGGTTTCCCCATTCGCCGGAAAATCCCCGCAGCATTTCGGTAAAGGAGTTTCACGGCTGTTTCGTCATCGTTGCGTACTTGGCGCATGCATTGCCGCCGCTTTGCGGGGGTTGTGGTATGCATTGCTGCCTCTGATGTTTCTTGTCGCCACATCGCTCCCGTGTTTTCCCGGAGAGGACGCCCCCAAAGGGCGATTCGATCTGCCGGCAGGCGAAGCCGAGACTTCGCTCAAGCTGCTTTCCGAGCAGTCGGGAGTGGAGATTCTGTTTCCCACCGACCTCGTGGCGGGAATTCGCACCAACGCCGTGCAGGGTGAGATGACCGCGCGGCAGGCGCTTGATGCGATGATTGTCGGGACCGGGCTTGTTGCAGTCGAAGGAAAGAACACGGTCTCGCTGACGGTGAAGCGCAGGACGCCGGGGGAGGATGCCCGAGAGAAAACCCGTGGCGCGGACCAATCGTCCGCGGGCAAACCGTCTCGTGAATTACCGGAAGAAGACGAAACCGAGATAACCAAACAACCGCTGAAAAGAAACAAAATCCTCACCAAACTTGGAGCTCTGCTCATTTTAATCATAGCTCCGATGGATGCCCAGACCGCCGCCACCGCAAACGCGGGCGCGGAGGCCACGAGCGACGAAGTCGTGAAGATGTCGCCGTTTGATGTCCGCGCGCAAAACGTCGGGTACTACGCTCCCAACACGCTGTCCGGCACCCGGCTGAATTCCAAAGTCGAAGATCTCGCCGCGTCGCTGACGGTCGTGACGAAGGAGCAGATGACCGACTTTGCCATGCTCGATATCAACGACGTGTTCCTCTACGAGGCGGGCGTGGAAGGCACCGGCACCTACACGGACGCCGGGTTTGACCGCAACGGAACCCCACTGGATAACACCCAGCTCGATCCGTACAACGCGAACCGCATCCGCGGCATCGGCAAGGCCAATATCGCGTTCAACAACTACCAGGTGAGCGGTCGCATCCCGATCGACCCCACGATCACCGACTCCCTCGAGATCAGCCGCGGGCCCAACGCCAGCATCTTCGGCCTCGGCGGTGCGGCCGGCACGGTCAACACGGTGTCCGCCACCGCGAATCTGCAGCGCGCCAGCACGGTCGCGAGCCTGCGCGCGGACGACGAGGGCGGCTGGCGCGCCAGCCTGGACGTGAACCGGGTGATCAAGCAGGACGTGCTGGCGGTTCGCGCCAGCGCGGTTCGCGAGCGCAAGGGGTTCGACCTCAAGCCGTCGGGGATCAACGACACGAAATTCAACGGCTTCGTGACCTACAAGCCCTTCAAAAACACCAAGGTCAGCGCCGCCTACCACTATTATCATAGCGAGGGCTGCCAGCCCAATGCCTCTATGCCGCGCGATTTTGTGTCGCTTTGGCTGGCTACCGGCAAGCCGACATGGAATGCGAAAACGGGCATGGTCAGCTTCTCGGATGGCCGGCCAAGCGTGGCGGCCAATGTCAGCACCATCCCGACTATGAGCGGGGGCGCTTTGACTCAGTGGTCGGGGGCCAACACGGTGTATGTCAATCCGGACGGCACCGTTGGCTACTGGTCGGTGAGCCGGGGGACGACGAGCACGACCGACCCGGTTGGAGCCACCTTGCAGACCACCTCCTTTTTGGCGACCCTGGATACCAGGCCCTTGCGGGTGGGCCTGACGGGAGCAAGCGGCACACCGTTGGCCGGGCAGGTGCTGTTTGAGACGCAGCCGCTTTTCTCGAGTGAGCCGGTGGTTAGCAGCAAGGATGTTTATGATTGGTCCTCAATTAATCTGGGAGCCAACAACTTCCTGGATGAGACGGGCAGGATGGCCAACCTCGAGTTGGAGCAGACCCTCGTCAATACACGACGGCAGCAACTGGTGGTGCAGGCCGGTTTCTTCCGGGAAACCGGCACGAGATACCGGCGCGAATTCATCGGCAATAACTCCGATTCTTTTTCCGGCAAACTTTACGTGGATGCCAACGAAGTCCTGATGGATGGCACCCCAAATCCCTACCTTGGCCGCACCTTCCTTGGGGCACGCTTTCCCACCTCCTATAACAGCCCCCTCGACCGCGACACCTACCGGGTGCAGGCCGCCTATCGGCTCGATTTGCGCCAGGAAAAAAACCTTCTCCGGTGGCTCGGCCTGCACCAATTGCTTGGTTATGGGGAATACAAGGACTTCAAGGAGGGCAAGCTGTTCTACCGTGACGCCATCCTTTCCGACCACTCCTGGCTGGCGCACGGCGCCGCCCGGGCTCCCACCTCCAACCTCGGCGGTCTCCCCAAAGGGCCCAACTCCACGCTAAATTGGTTCAACTACTACGTGGGCGATAACCAGGGCTACGACATCGATTATGCCCCGCGGGATTTCACCCCCGGCACGTATAGCTACCACTGGGGCAATGGCGTGACCAGCGCCTTCTTCACCGAGCCCGCGATCCTCGGATTGGCGGAAAACGGCAGCCGTAACACCAATCCGATCGCCAATGTCGACTCCACACGCGACGTCATCAAAACGCAAGGCGGCATCCTCCAGAGCCATTTCTTGGATGACCGCATCATCACGACTTTCGGCCTGCGCCGGGATTGGAAATACAGCCGCTTTGGGGCGTTTCTGCCCTACATCGGGGCGCTCGCCGGCGATCCTCGGCCTGTGGATGGCGTCCATGTCGACCCCGTCGCCTTCAAATCGTATGCGGCGGACTGGGCGCAGGTTTCCACCGGCATGACCAAGCAAGCCGGCGTGGTCGTGCGGCCGCTGCCGGGGCGATGGGCGAACCTGCTGAGCCTGCATTATAACAAATCCGATAGTTTCAAGCCGGCCGAGATCAAATGGGACCTGCACCTCAACTTCCTGCCGGATCCAACGGGTGAGAGCAACGACTACGGCTTCACGCTCAATCTCTTGGACAGCAAACTCGTGGCCCGCTATATCAAGTATGACACGAAGGAGCTCAATTCGCGATCGTCCGTTCCCCAAATCCCAGGGCGCACCCGGCCGTTGGATTTTGAGACATCGGGTTTTATTAATTCCACCAATGATCCCTACGATCTCGTTCACCGGGCCACGCGGTGGGTCACGGAGGGATGGGTCTGGAACGCGACCACGAAGACCTGGACGCCGGGAGCTCCGAATCCGGCGCTGACGGCGGATCAAATCAAGGAGCAGGTCTCGATCATCACGGGCCTCGATTTGGCGCACATTGAGAGCACCGCGAAATCCTCGGGCGAATTCGCGAACGCCGGCGACGTGCAAGCCAAAGGCGAGGAAATCGAGATCAATTACAACCCGTCCAGGTTCTGGACCATCAAACTCAATCTCGACAAGATGGAGTCGATCGACCTGCACCTGTCACAGGACGTGGTGGATTGGATTGACGAGCGGATGCCGTATTGGACCAGCATTATTGATCCGGAGTTTGGCGAGAAATTCTGGGATCATGTTGGTTACCAAAGTGACCTTGGCCTGCCTGCTGTCGGCGCGAACTCGCCGCACACGTATTTCGAAAGTGTGATCAATGCCCCGTTGTCGGTCGCCCGGGCCAACGAGGGCAAAAGCAAGCCGTCGGTCCGCCGATCCGGCGCACGGTTGAGCACGGGCTATCGCCTCGAAGGGATCACCGACAACCCGATCCTGAAACGGTTCACGGTTGGCGGCGCGTTGCGCTGGGAAGACAAGAGCGCGATCGGCTACTACGGCCTGAAAGAAGATCCGACGAGGCCCACCGTTTACACACGGCTCGACGTCAACCAGCCGATCTGGGACAAATCCCATTTTTATGTCGACGCTTTTGTCAACTATCGCACCCGCCTTTTCGCCGACAAGGTGCACGCCTCGTTCCAACTCAACGTGAGAAACCTGGGAGAGAACGGCCGGCTCCAGCCCACCGCCGCCTTCCCCAACGGCGTGCCGAGTAGTCTGCGCATCGTCAGCCCGCAGCAGTTCATCCTGAGCGCCACGTTCGACCTCTGATAGCCGAGGACGGCGGTTCCCTTTCGCGAAGCTCATCCTTTTGCGCGATGGGCCTCTTTTTTTGATGGAATAGGACGCACGGGTGCAACTTTCCCGCCGGCGGCCTCTTTCCAGGGGGTAACCTGCGGAATCTTGCGCAATTTTTTTGACCCGGGTAGATCGGACGAAGGCCCGATTCCATGAACGAAGATAGTTCCGCCAACGCTACGGCGCCCGCCGCGGACAGCCGATCCAGGCCGCTTGATGACGTTATCGCCATCAACGAAGGCCTCTGAAAAAGGGCCACCTCAACCAAATCGTGGTCGCGACCGTGGCCGAGACGCTCAACGCCGTCCGGGACGCGGAAACGGACCAATTTTGCGGCGCAACGCCACGAGCCCTCGGCCGACCGGACGCGGTGACCAAGGCGCCGCGCAGCCGGAAGCCGGCACGCCGCCGATAGGGTTTGACAGCCCAATCGATGCCGGTGGTATTTTTTGATAACAAAAAAACCGACTGGCCCCAATCCGATGACCCCGACACCCGGGATCCCAGCCAAGGAATTCGTGAATTGGTCACGTAACTTCGACCTGCCGAAGTTTATCCGCCGGGCGTCGATCGCCCTGGCCCTGGCGATCCCCGCATTTTCAGCGCGAGGCGAAACACGGCCGGCGGACGACACCTTCGCCGAGCTTGAAAAACCGGGCCCGGTCATCCGCGTCGTGGGCAGCCAGGGCTACCGGACCTTCATCTTGATGCACTGGTGGGAGGACGGGACCGTGGTCGACGCGCGCGGCGCCCGGTGGTCCACCTATGGATGGGGCAAGGCGATCAGGCATCCCCGGGTGAACGACACGACCCGAAACAGCTATCCCATTCAGGTCGGCGCCGACTGGATCGGCGCCTATCCGGTGCGCAAGGATCTCTACAACTTCGGATTCTGTCCTGCACCGCAGTCGACCCGCCTTTTTTTCATCGGGGGCGTTGTCGAAGGTACGCAACCCCTGGATGCCAGCTGGATCGAATCGAAGGCCTCCAACGGCGGAGGCATCACGTTGAACGCCTTGCACGGCACGATCGACGGCGTGCGAATCCACAACATCCACGACGGGATCCTGCCGCTGGAGGGCAACGACTTCACCCTGAAAAACTGCTGGATCAGCCGTTCGCGCGACGACGCGATTGAAAACGACGGCTTTGCCTCGGGCCTGGTGGACGACTGTCTGTTCGAGGACAACTACTGTTTCTACAGCGCGAGGAACACCGCCGGCGGAGCGGGTTCGGCGAGGACGCCGATCGATCCGAAAACCGGAAAGCACGCCGGTGAATTCGGCGCACAGCCCGAGGCTCCCGGCGGAGGACGGCACTCCGTGATCCGGTTCCGGAACAATCTGATCGGTTTGGGAAACCTGCCCGGAGCCAATTCGGCGGCGAAGAGACCGGGGGAGAAAAGCGACCGTGACGGTTTCGGGCATTTTTGGAAACAAAGCGACGTGCGCAATCCGCAGGTGGAACTCGTGGACAACATCTTCTTCATTCCCAGGCCTTTTCCCGGCTGCGAAAAGAATCGCTACGATGTGATGCCCCAAGGGCTGAAAAAGGCGGAAGGCAACATCGTCATCTGGATGGGTGACGGCCGGTATCCGTTCGCGCACCCCGGATTCAAGGTGCTGTCCGGAACCGAGGGTCTGGCCTTTTGGGAGAATGCCCGCGCGGAGTGGATCGCGCGGCATCCCGGGGTGGGGCGGGTGGCAGGCGATCCGGGCTATGATCCGGCCGTGCACGGCGCGGCCGAATCGCCGCCCGCCGATCTGTTGAAGGCCGTCGCCGAGGTGCTGGACGAACGCCCTGCGCCCACGGACCGTACTCGGTGAACGTGATGTTGAAGATGTCGTCCGCCATGAAATTCCGATTCGGTTCTGCGCTGCTTGCCTGGGTGGCCCTGGCCGCGGCGGCCCGTGGAGATGAAGGCTACCGGCTCTGGCTGCGTTACGAGCGCATTCCAGAGGAGACCGTTCGGGCCCGTTACACGGACGCGATCCGTGAGGTTGTGCTGGCCACGCCGTCCGGCGCCGATTCCGCCACGATCGCCGCGGCCTGCCGCGAACTGGCCGAGGGCCTGGTGGGGTTGCTGGGTGCCGACGTGCCGGCCCGCCTGGAGCGTTTGCATCAAGCACCAGTCCGGATTCTTCGTGGGGACGCGACGCCCTCGTCGCGTGCTCTCTCGGAAGCCGGCGACGGGGGCGTCGCCGCTCCAGATGACACCGTTTTCGCCGGGATTCCTCGTGGCTATGAAATATCCGGGCCGGGCGCGGCCGGCCGTCAAGGATACGAATTGCAGAGCGTGCGGCGCGACCGCGGCGGCGCCGTGCGCATCGCTGCCAACAGCGACCTGGGCGTTCTTTACGGCGTATTCGCCTTGTTGCGCTTGGTGCAGACCCATCAGCCGCTGGAAAACCTCCGTTTGGTCGGCACTCCCAAGATCCGGCACCGGATCCTGAATCACTGGGACAATCTCGACCGAACCGTCGAGCGCGGCTATGCGGGCCAGTCGCTTTGGGAATGGTTCCAACTGCCTGATTACGTCAGCCCGCGTTACCGCGATTACGCGCGCGCCAACGCCTCGATCGGGATCAACGGCGCCGTCCTCACCAACGTCAATGCCGACGCGCTGGTGCTCACCGCGCCCTACCTGGCCAAGGTCGCCGCGCTCGCGGACGTGTTCCGCCCCTACGGCATCCGGGTCTATCTTACAGCCCGGTTCAACGCGCCGATGGAGATCGGCGGTTTGGCGACGGCCGATCCGCTCGATCCGACGGTGGTTTCCTGGTGGCGCGCCAAAACCGATGAAGTCTACCGGTGGATACCCGACTTCGGCGGATACCTGGTGAAAGCCAACTCCGAGGGCCAGCCCGGCCCGCAGGACTTCGGCCGGAGCCATGCCGACGGTGCCAACCTCCTCGCCGACGCGCTCGCGCCGCACGGCGGCATCGTCATGTGGCGCGCGTTCGTCTACCGGAGCGACGATTGCGAGGACCGGGCGAAACAGGCGTTCAACGAGTTTTGTCCGCTCGACGGGAAGTTCCGGCCGAATGTCGTCGTCCAGGTCAAATCCGGCCCGATCGATTTCATGCCGCGCGAGCCGTTTCATCCGCTGTTCGGAGCCATGCCGCGCACGCCGCTGGCGCTCGAATTGCAGATCACGCAGGAATATTTCGGCGGAGCCATCCGCCTCGCCTACCTGGCGCCGCAGTACAAGGAGACGCTGGACTCCGACACCTTCGCCGCGGGTCCCGGCTCCACCGTGGCGCGGGTCGTCGACGGTACCCTGGGCGGCCACGCGCTGACGCTCATCGCCGGCGTCGCCAACACCGGCACGGATCGCAACTGGTGCGGACACCCGCTGGCGTCGTCCAACTGGTACGCGTTCGGCCGGCTGACGTGGGACCACACGCTCGGCGCCGCCGCCATCGCGGACGAGTGGGCGCGTATGACGTTGTCCAACGATCCGCGGGTCATCAAATCCGTGGCGGCCATGTTGCTGGCGTCGCGGGAGGCGGCGGTGGACTATTCGATGCCGCTCGGCCTGCACCACATCATGGACCTCTACCATCACTACGGACCGGCGCCCTGGTTTGATGAAGGCCGGCCGGACTGGAGATCGACGTACTATCATCGCGCCGACGCGAAGGGCATCGGATTTGACCGCACGGCGTCGGGATCGAACGCCCTGGGCCAATACGCGCCCGAGGCGGCGCAACGCTGGGCCGACCCCGCGACCTGCCCGGACGAATTTCTGCTGTGGTTCCATCACGTGCCCTGGGACCGCCGGCTGCGCTCCGGCCGCACGCTCTGGGATGAGCTATGCCTGCATTATCAGAGGGGCGTGGACGCCGTGCGCGGCTGGCAGAAATCGTGGGCGGCGCTGGAAGATGCCATCGATGCCGAGCGATTCAGCCACGTGCGGGTGCTGCTTGCGCGGCAGGAACGGGAAGCCCGCTGGTGGCGCGACGCCTGCGTGGTGTATTTCCAGACCTTTTCGCAACGGCCGCTGCCCGCCGGCGTCGAACCACCCGAACATCCGCTCGAATTCTACAAGTCGATCCGGCTCCAGCATGTGCCGGGCACGCCCATGAGCCTCTATAAACAGGCCACCCTGCAGGCGGGCGACGGGCCTTGGGGACGGGTCGGCGTCAGCCAGGCCGACGGCGGGTTTGTCGCCGAATTGGAGAACGGCCGGATCCTCGTCCGGTACGGCCGGGACGGCGACAGGGACAAGATCGTGGAGTTCCGGTGCAAGGCGACCGGGAGGAATCTGGGCGAGTTTGACTCCCGGCATAATCCGACGAACCCGACGTTCTTTACCCTCAAGGATGCGCGGGTCGTGCTCGACGGACCCGGGAAAAAGACGGTCCGCCTGGATTTTGGCTCCCGCGTGCAGGACGTCAGCATCTGCAAAGACTGTCCGGTGCTGGAGATCGATTATCACACCCTGAACGATTACGGGCATGCCAACGACCGGGGCGGTGAAACCGGCGAGATCGTCGTGTATGGTGCGGAGGAGTGGCTGCGAGCGCGCCAGCGCATGCCGGACTTCCCGCCGGCGTCGCCGGCGATCGACCGGCGGGAGCTTTATCCCATGTACGAAAAGTCCTATTATCGTGCGGAGTGGGGGGACGCCGGGCCCTTGAGTTACAAAGGCTGGATGATCATGGGAGTCTGCCACCAGGACGGCGGCGGCTACGGCCTGCTGCTTCCCGCCGACAAAATCAAATGGCTCAAGCTTATGACCCAAAGGAGACCCTGGGGCTTTGAGCGCGCGATGAAGTCTCCCTACAAGGCCTGCTATTTCCGCGTTACCCAAGGCGGAACTGAAAGAATCATGTCGATGGGAAAAGAAATCATCGACGGAGCGTTCGAAAATGCCGGCTTGACGCTGGCGACTCGCGGATAACTTCACCACCATGATCACCAACCTCAAAATCCAAATCCGCCTTGCGCGGTTATTCACCGTCCTGCTTGTCGTGTTCCCTTCACCCGGATTGTTGCGTGCGGTTTCGCCGATCGCGATTTCAGGCATTCTCATGAACGGAGACTTCGCCTGCTTCACCAACCGGCTGCATCCCGGCAATAAAATAGGATATCGCTTCCACGAACACCGGCCTTTCGTTTTCGGGGAAGTGCCGGTCAAGGATACGACCACCGACGCGGCAATGAAGCTGCTCTCGGAATTCAAACGCCGGGATGGCGTATTTACGAACACGCGCGAAATCAAGGAGACGGACGGCGGTTGGGTGCCACAGACCTGGGCATTCTATCTCCACCCGGTGGAAGATGGCATCGAGATCCTTTGGGTGATCAGCACGAAGGATGCCGGGCTGAGCGAGTTTTTTGCCGTGCAACAGTGCTTTCGCCTGAGCGGCAGCACGAACGAGGAATGGCGGCACGAAATCGCTGAAGCGCCCGCCTTCAGCGAGTACGATCTTTGGGCAAAGCAGGATGCGACGGGCTCCGCGCATACCAGCCTCTCCTGGGTGCTCCGGCAGGGCGCCTAGTCCACCCTTCCTGCCCCAGGGGATCATGTCGGCTGCCGGACGCCCGTCGGTCTCGAATTCGACCGGTTGCGCACCGGCGGCCGCTTGGAGAAAGTGACGCACCTCGAACCGTACGGCCCGACGCAGTTTCAGGCGGATGTCGACAACGGCTTGGTCACCCGGGTCAACGCCGACGGAACATGGGTTTGCGGAATCTTTTGGGAACGCACCACCCACGTCTCGGATCACCACCCAGCCGACTGCCTCCATGCGATCGTCAACCTGGGCCCGATCGCTCCCAAGGCCAAACGGGCGATCCGGGGAAAGATCTATTGGGCCCAACTTACGAAGGCGGAGCTGAGGAACCGGTGGGCCTCCGATTTCCCCGACAAGACCGGCCGGTGAGAAGTGCTTCGGTCAGTTCCATCGAACGGCAAAAACGATCCGTCGGCTCTGTCTCCGCGGTGCCGATGGCTGGTCTTCCGCGGAGCCTCGCTGGGAGCTTGAGGACGCCGGAGAGATACCGCACATTTGCCTCGATGAGCGCACGGCCTCTCTTGTTTCTCTGTGCGGTTCCTTTTGCTTGCGTTTCAATCATGAACGCCGCCGGCGGGACTCATCGGATTGCGCTCGTGCAGTTCGACGCCGTTCCCGAGCAGAACGCGCGCAACATTGAGGCGATCAAACGACTGGCCACGGAGGCGGCGGGGCAGGGTGCGGAAATCATTCTGTTCCACGAGGGCACGGTCACGGATTACGTCAGCGACGTGGAGAAGTACTCCGAGGCGGTGCCGGACGGGCCGGCCTGCCGGTCGGTCGAAGCGCTGGCGAAGAAACTGCGGGTGTACATTTCCTTCGGCCTCTCGGAAAAGACGCCCGACCAGCGGTACTACATCACCCAGGTCTTCATGGGGCCGCGGGGTTTTGTCTACAGATACCGGAAGACCTGGATTTTTCGCGGGGAGAGGCTTTCCGACGGCACGTTCAAGGATGAGGGATACCGCAATGAGCATGCACGCTACGATTGCGGGACCGGGCCCGAGCTGTTCGTCATAGCCGGACTGCGGGCGACGTGTTTCATCTG
>Ga0156277_10021_pt1 | contig 10850 bp, 8 predicted proteins | sample RifCSPlowO2_12_FD_107926 | JGI IMG/M metagenome (GOLD analysis project Ga0156277, IMG submission 107926) | Verrucomicrobia bacterium RIFCSPLOWO2_12_FULL_64_8
CGGCACCGTCGAAAGCGGTTCGACCGGGGCCGGCGGTGCGCCGCCGTTGTCGTCGTGATGCCGGGTCGTCCCGGGTAGGATGCAACCTGGTGCCCGTTGATGGGCGCATTGCGGGCCGGCAGCGCAAGTCGCGCGGCATCTTTCCCTTGTGAAACAACCCGGAGACAACGCCTCAGACGGAAAATTCCACTCTGGGATTGCGCGGCGGCGTCAAAAACGGATGATGGGCCTGGCGCGTCCGGACGCGCCATCGATGACCTGGTTCGACCGCAGCAGCACGCAGTTCCTTGTCGGGGCGCTTGTCGTCGCCGCCGGGCTTGCCGCCGGTGGCTGGAACGCGAACCGGGTGCGTGCCGTACTCGGGAGGGCGCTGGTGGAGGAAGCCCGGCGCGGCGCGTTGGTTTTTCGCGCCGAGGACCTTCAGACCCTGGGCGCGACACCCGCCGACCTCGGCCGCCCCGCCTACCTGGCGCTGAAATCCCGGTTGGTGCAGCTGCGCCGGGCCGATCCGCGGATCCGCTACGCCTGCGTCCTCCGGCATCAGCCCGGTCCGGACAAACTGGTATTCGTCGCTGACTCCGAGCCGCCCGATTCGCCCCGGCTCCACAACCCGGGCGACGAGTTTCACCAACCGGACCAGGCGCACGGGCTGCGGTCGATCCTCCGCGGCGCCCGGACCGTTTTCGATGGTCCGTGGGCCGACGGGGCGGACACCTGGGTTGGCGCGTTTGCGATCATAGACGAGGCGATGGTCACCGCGACCGCTGGAGCCGGCGCCCCGGCACGGGACGCCCTTGGTCTGATTCTACCGGCGGCGATCTGGCGGCAAACACTCGGACTGGCCGGTTTGCAGGCGGCCGGGTTCACTTGGCTGTTGCTGGGCTTGCCGGTCGGGGGACTCCTGGCGTTCCGGAGGATGCGCGGGCAGGGCGATCTGATACGCAAACTCACGCAGGCGATCGAACAAAGCCGGTCCGGAGTGCTCATCCTCGGTCCGGACCGGCGGATCGAGCATGTGAACTCGGGCTTGTGCGCCATCACCGGCTGGCGCCGCGCCGAGTTGGCGGGGCAGCCCGCGCACCTGCTCACGTCGGGCGACGCGCCGTTGGAGGAGATTTTTGCGGCGACGGCCGCCGGCCGCACTTGGCGCGGTGAGATCCTGAACCGCCGCAAGGACGGCGGCACCTACCCGGCCCACGCCGTCGTCTCGCCCGTGTTTGAGCGCACGGGTCGTCTCGCCCACATCATCTGGGTCGTGGAGGACGTCAGCGAGCGCAAGCAGGCGGAGGCGGCCCTGGTCTACGCCAAGGAGCGTGCCGAGGCGGGCGAACGCGCCAAGGGGCAGTTTCTGGCGATGATGAGCCACGAGATCCGCACCCCGCTCAACGGCATCATCGGCTTCACGAGCCTGTTCCTCGATACCACCCTCACGGCGGAGCAGCGCGAATACCTGCAGACCATCCGCGCCAGCGGCGAGGCGTTGCTCGAGCTCACCAACGACGTGCTGGATTTTTCGAAAATCGATGCCGGCCGGCTGCGCCTCGAGCTGCATCCCTGTGATCCGCGGGAGTGTGCCGAGTCCGCCTTCGAGGTGCTGCCGCGCGGGCGGCCGAGAAGAATCTCGAGCTGTTGCACCACGTCGAGCCCGGGGTGCCGGCGGCGGTGCTGGCCGACGCCGACCGCCTGCGGCAGGTGCTGATCAACCTTGTGGGCAACGCGATCAAGTTCACTCCGGCGGGCGAAGTCGAGGTGGCCGTGCGCGGGGAGTCACCGGGTGGGTCGGGTCCGTCCGAGGCCGGCACCGCCCGGACCTGGCGGCTGGTGTTCACGGTGCGTGACACCGGCATCGGCATCGCGCCCGAAACGCGCGACCGGTTGTTCAAGCCGTTCAGCCAGATCGACACCTCCTTCACGCGCAAATATGGCGGCGTGGGGCTCGGCCTCGTCATCAGCCGGAGCCTCGTGCAGATGATGGGCGGGGACGTCACGGTTGAGAGCGCTTTGGGACAGGGCGCCACGTTCACTTTCAGCGTGGTGGCGGTCGAGGCGCCGTCGGTCGAGTCTTCCAGCCGGCTGGCGGAACGCGCCCTGCTCGCGGGGCGCACGCTGGCGGTGATGGGGCCCTCGGCTTCGTTTCGACGCGAGCTGGCCCGGCTGGCGGAAGCGTGGGGCGCCCGTCCCTTCGAGTGCACCCGCGAACAACTGGCCGCCGGGGAATGGGACGCGGCGCTGGTCGCCCTCGCTCCGGACGATGTGGCGGAGTGGCGCCGGGTGTTTGCCCAGCGGCCGGATCTCGTCTCGCGTCCGCTGGTGGCCCTGGCGCCGGTCAATTTCCCGGCGGCGGGTCACGACGCCCTGCGGCCGCATTTTCGGGCGATGATGCGCAAGCCGCCGCGCCATCATGCCCTGCGCGCGGTGGTGGCGGCGACCCTTCAGCCGGTGGCGTCCGCGGCCGCCGGATCGCCGGCGGACTCGGCCGCGCGGCCGCCGGCGGCTCTCGGTCTCCGGGTGCTGCAGGTCGAGGACAATCCGGTCAACCAGCGGTTGACGCAGAAGATCCTGGAAAATCTCGGGTGCCATTGGGACCTCGCGGACGAGGCCCGCCTCGCCCTCGAACGGCTGCACCGCGGCCGTTACGATCTGGTGTTGCTCGATCTCCAGCTGCCCGGTCCGGAAGGTCTCTCGTTGTTGGAGGCCATTCGGCGCGGCCGCGCGGGCGATCAAAACCGGGAAATCTGGATCACGGCCCTCACGGCCGACGCCCAGGTTTCGGTCGAGGGGGCGGATGATTGTGTGGCCCGGCCGTTCACCGCCTCCGATCTCGAGGCGTCCCTGAAGCGGGTGCCTCCCACGGCGGCGGCGGTTCCTGGCCCGAAGAAGTAGACACCGCACGGTCGATTCAGCACCGACCATCCATCGTTGGCCGCGTTTCAGGTGTCGGAGGGCGGCAGGGGAAAACGGGTGGTGGGGGCCGGCGGCATGGAATGGCCCGTCAGCCGGCGCGCCCGCTGCCCCATCGCGTCATACGTGGCATATTTGTAGAGTTCGCCGAGGGTCGGATAGTTGAAACAGGTCTGGATGAAGAGATCGTCCGTCGCGCCGGCGTGCAGCGCGACGAGGCCCACGTGGATCACCTCGCTCGCCATCTCGCCGATGATGTGCACGCCGAGGAGGTGCATCGTCTCGAGGTGAAAGAGCAGTTTGAGAAAACCGTCCCGCGCGCCGATGATCTGACCGCGGGCGTTGGCGTCGTACCGCGCCACCCCGGCAACATAGGGAATGTTCTTTTTCTGCAGCGTCTCCTCCGTCTCGCCCGCCATCGAGCATTCGGGGATGGTGTAGATGCCATAGGGCAGGATCGGCGCGACGTGGGTTTTGTATTTCAGGTCAAAGGCGTGCACCATGGCCACGCGCGCCTGTTCCATCGAAGTGGCGGCGAGGGCGGGAAAGCCGATGACATCGCCGGCGGCGTAGATGTGCGGCACAGTCGTCTGGTAGCGTTCGTTGACCTCGAGGTTGCCGCGCTTGTTGGGCGTGAGGCCGACGGCCGCGAGGTTGAGTTTCGCCGTGTTGCCGCTGCGGCCGGCGGCGACAAGAATGGTATCACACTTCAGCTGGGCGCCGCTTGCCAGCTTCACGCCGAGCGTCGCGCCCGGGTCCACCGCCTCCACGGTGTCATTGAAACGGATCGTGATGCCCATCGCGGTCATGTTCTTCTGGAGCGTGGCCGCCACCTCGGGGTCGAGGAACGGCAGCACGCGATCACGGCCCTCGGTCAGCGTCACCCGGATGCCGAGCGCGGAGAACATGCAGGCATACTCGCAACCGATCACCCCGCCGCCCACCACGATCATTTCGCGGGGGATGTCGTGCAGATGGAGGATGGTGTCGGAATCGTACACCCGCGGGTCCTGGAAGGGGAAGACCGGCGGCCGGTAGGGATGGGAGCCGACGGCGACGAGCACAAAGTCGGCGGTGAGGTTCAGCGGCGCCGCGCCGGGCGTGTCCACCCGCACGGTGTGCGCGTCGACGAACGAGCCGTAGCCCTTGTAGAGCTGCACCCGGTGCCGGCGGAGATTTTCGATGATGCGCAGGTGCTCGCTGTGCTGCACCTGGCGTTCGCGGTAGAGAAAATCGCGCGCCGTGACCTTTTCCTTGAGCGACATGGTCACGCCGTACAGGCCGCGCTGGCGGAATCCGGAGAGATAAAGCGCGGTTTCGCGCAGGGTCTTGGACGGCAGCGTGCCGGTGTTGGCGGCGGCGCCGCCGAGCACGGTTTCCTTTTCGATAAGCGCGACCTTTTTGGCAAAATAGGCCGCCTGGGCCGCGCCTTTTTCGCCGGCGGGTCCGGAACCGAGCACGATCAGGTCGTAATGGGGCAGGGGCATGGGCGCCGGGCCGGGCTGGAGCCGGCTCGCCGGCGGGATAACGGTCGCGGAGCCTAGCGCCCCGCAGGCAACTTCCAAGTTCCAAGTTCCGGCACGCGCGGCGTTTCAGCGGCCGCCACCACCGCCGGATCCCCGGAGGATGACTCGCGAATCCTGCACGGGAGGAACGCCCGCGGCCCGCGACGGCCCCTGCATTTCCAGGTTCCGCAACCACGAGCCTCCCGAGGTCTTGTAGGCCTCGAGGCCCCGGGGTGTCAGCAACTCCCCGACCTTCTGATTGGCCTCGGCGGCGAGCGCCTGGACCATTTGGGTGCGTTCGGCCGGGCTCAACTGGCGATCCGTGCGGATGGCATTGAGGCGTTCCTGGTAGTTCCGCTGCAATTCATAGGTGGCGACGGCATTCTCCTTGGGCAGTTCGAGGCGCTGGGCGATCTGGCTGGCGGCGCGGTAGGAGAAGTCGGTCGCCCGCGTGTATTCGGCGTAACGCTGATCGCCCAGCGCGGCCTTGATCTGCTCCTTCAACGCCAAATTGGCGTTCCGGCGTTCGTTCATGATTTCCGGCGTCATGGGCATGCCGTACATCGAGGGGTTGTACTTCTCGTCGAATTCGCGCTGCAGCTTGAACAGTGTCCGGAATTCCTGCTCGGTGGGTTCGAAGGTGGTGAGGTTGGCACGCAGGCTCATGGCCGTGCTGGAGTTGCGCAGGTCGTACTCCTCGAACTCTGCCGGGGTGAGCAGGGCGGCGATGTCCGCGCGTTTCTCCTTCTCCAGCAGGGCGATCTTCTCGCGGTCCTCCGGCAGCATGATGCCGCCGGAATCCTGGCGGACCTGTCTCATCAACTCCGAGTAATCGGAGTTGATGCGCTGGAGCATTTCGATCTTGTCCACCGGCAGGTTGCCGTACTGCCGGCGCATGTACACCCGGGATTCGTCCATCATGGCGTAGTAATCGTCGCCGAGCAGGGCCTTCATCCGCTCCTGCATTTCGCGGGAGATCGCGCGCATTTCTGCCATTTGTTGCGGCGTGTAGGTGGAGCCGGTGGAACCGGTCTTCCAAAACGGAACGTCGGTCTGGTTTGCGAGCATCTGGCGGCGGCGCGCCGCGTACTGTTCGCCCAACAGCGCGGTCACTATCGTCCGGATCATGCCCGGCGAAAATCCGGCGGCGCGCAGATTGGCCACGAGTTGCTCCAGGTCGCCGCTCAGCAGAGTCTTGAGCGCGGCGGCGGCCGCGATGTCGAGGTTTGTGGTCGCAGCTTTGCCGGCGCCGCCCTTTTCCGCGGCGGCGGGCGCGGTCGCAATGGCGCCGGGACCGGCGACGGACGCCGCTGCGCCGGAAGCAGCCGTCCGGGAGCGGAGCAGGAGCGCGGCGACCAGGCCCGCGTTCGCGAACAGGGAGACTGCCAGCAAAAAGATCATGGAGCGTTTCATGGCGGACGCCGAGGTTATGAAAAAACAGAAACCGGAGCAATTGCTAAGTAGCCTTGATCCTTTATCTGCTTGGAGGAGGAGGGCGGCCGGCTAGGCTGGGTGGTTTACGCGAAACATGGCTGCATCCCCACTTCGCGCCCGCGCCATTCTGATGCTCCTGCTCGCCAACGCGTTTTGGGGGCTGAGTTTTCCGCTCATCAAGGCGCTGGCGTATGAACACCAGCGGCTGCTGCCGGGAAGCGGGAGCTGGTATGTCACCTGCGGCCTCCTGGCGCCGCGGTTCGTGCTGGCGAGCGCACTGCTGGCCCTCTGGCTCCGGGGCGCCTGGCGCAAGCTGACACGCTCCGAGTTCCGGCAGGGCGCGGGGCTCGCCCTGTTCGCCGCCGCCGGCATGTTGTGCCAGAGCGACGGCCTGCAATACACCTCGGCCTCGACCTCGGCGTTTCTGACCCAATTGTACGTCATTCTGATTCCGCTGTGGGTGGCCTGGCGCACGCGGCGGGCACCCCCCGCGGTGGTCTGGGTCGCCTGCGGGCTGGTGCTCGCCGGTGTGGCGGTGCTCGGACGGGTGGACTGGCGCGAGTTGCGCCTGGGCCGGGGCGAGGTGGAGACGCTGGTGAGCGCGTTCTTTTTCATGGGCCAGATTTTGTTGCTCGATCACCGCGGGTTTGCCGGCAACCGCCCGCTGCATGTCACGCTGGTGATGTTCGTCGTGGGCGCCTTGATCTTCGTTCCCTTGGTTCTGGCGCTGGCCCCGCAGCCGGCGGACCTCGCCGCCCTGGCCGCCTCCGCCCCCTGGTGGGGATTCTCCGCCGGCCTGACCCTGCTCTGTACGATCGGCTCGTTCGTGATCATGAACACCTGGCAGCCGCGCATCACGGCCACGGAGGCCGGTTTGATCTATTGCACCGAGCCGGTGTTTGCCGCGTTGCTGGCCCTTTTTCTGCCCGCCTGGTTTTCGTCGTGGGCGGGTTTCGACTATCCCAACGAGACCGTGACGCTGAACCTGCTGCTCGGCGGCGGACTCGTCACCGCGGCCAATGTGATCATCCAGTGGGAACCCCCGCCCCCGTGACCTCGCCGGCGCCGCGGAGGCCGTGCAGCGCCCGCAGGGTGGCGGCCCCGAGCACGATCACGCCGCCGATCAACGCGAGCCGCCCGGGCCGCTCTCCCTGGACCAGGAACACCCACACCGGGTTGAGAATGGGTTCGATGACCGGAATGAGAATCGCTTCCAGCGCGGTCACCTGCCGGATGGCGCGGGTGAAGAACAAGTACGACAAACCCAGCTGCACGGTGCCCAGCACACCGATCAACACCCAGCCCGTGGCGTCGGGCAGCGGCCGCGCCGTGAGGATGAAGGGCAGTCCGATCACTCCCGCGAGCAGATTGCCGAGGAAGACCGATTCGACCGCCGACGAATTCTTCTGTTTGCGCAGGAGCAGAACCAGTGCGCCGAACGCCGCACCGCACGCCAGCGCCACGAGGTTGCCCGCCAGGTGGGCGAACTCGAGATCATCGAGGAAAAACAGGAGCATGCCGCTGAACACGGTGGCGATCGTCAGCCAATCCGCGCGTGTCGGGTGTTCGTCCAAGAACCAGGCTCCCAGTAAAGCGACCCAGACCGGTCCGGTGTACTGCAGCAGGATGGCATTGGCGGCGGTGGTCAGCTTGTTGGCGGTCACGAACAGCACCGTGATGCCGGCGTAGGCGGCCGCACCGCCGAGCTGCACGGCCGACCACGTGAAACGGAAGCGCGGGGCGAACACCGCCAGGAACGCCGCCGCGATGAATCCGCGCGCTCCCGCCAACGCCAGAGGATTCCACGCCACCTCTTTGATCAGCAAACCGCCGGTGCTCCAGCACAGCGCGGCTGCGACCAGCAGGCCGATGGCCCGCGCATGCTCCGGGTTTTTCACAGCCGGCAGCATGCCCGCCCGACACCCCGGCGCGCACGCCAAAACCGCACTGTGCCGGCCGGCCCGGACCGGGCACTGTGCCGGAGGAAAATCGCTTTGCGGTCTGGCTGCGACCGGCGATGATCGCCGGCCGGTCGACTCCACCATGATTCCCCGTTTCATCCGGGAAGCCGACATCGACGCGATGAAAAAGAAACTTCTTGCCCCCTGAGCTTGTCCTTCCGGAGGCATGCGCCATACTACCTCGTTCATGAACCACCGGATGGTTTGCGCCCTGGTCGCCGCCCTGGGGGTCGCCACGACCGCCCTGGTCGCGGCGTCGGCCAAGCCGGTGACCAAGAAGGAGGTGCTGACGGCCATCGAGGTGTTGGAGAAGGACCCGTTCGGCGACCGGGCGGCCACGGCTGCCCGCGTTGTCGCCCGGTTCGGCGAGGAGAGCGAGGAGGTCTTTCTTTACCTCAGCGATGACACCCTGCCGTGGATGAGCGACGACGTCCCGCCGGCGCAGGCCGAGGCCCGCGCCCTGCTCATGGCGGTGTACTTTGCGGGCAACATCAAGGCCCAGCTCGAGCGGAAGCGGGTGGAGGACGACCCCTACAGCGGCTGGCTGCTGGCGATCAAGACCTACCGGGAGATGCGCAAACGGCAGGCGCAGATCCGGATTCCCGAGATCGAGGAACTGATGGAACTCGAGCGCGCCGGCCGGCTCAAGGCGCACGCGGAGACGATCCAGCAGAAGCAGGAGGAACAATCCCGCCGCGAGCGGATGATTTGAGCGGCGGCTATCTCGTCGCGGTCACCTCGGTCAGGGCGGAGAGCACCGTGTCGGGCGTGAGCAGGGTCCGGAGCACGACCGGTTGGTCGCGTCCCGGGGCGTAGATGAGATTGAGCGGCACGGCGTCGCGGCCGAACTCCGCCAGACCCTTCGTGATCTCCGCGTCGTGGCTCGTCCAGTCGGCCTTGAGCAGCGCCACGTTCTTTGCCGCGAGCGCGTCGAGCAAGGCAGCGGAGGAAAACACGGCCGCCTTGTTCGTTTGACAGGTGAAACACCACCGCGCGGTGAAATCGACATAGACCACCCGGCCCTCGGCCCGCAGCCGCGCGACGGCCTCCGGGCTCCATTTCTGCCAAACGAGATTGAAACCGGATTTGGATTGCAGGGGGACCGGCGGGCGCGGCCAGCCGACCGAGAGGCCCGCCGCGAGCACCAGCACGGTCAGCACCCGGCCAAACAGTTGCCGGGCCGGCTTGCCGTGCGCCTGGGCGTAACGCCCGTAAAACCAGGCGGCCAGCGCCACCAGCGTGAGTCCCGCCAGCACGTAAAGCAGAGCATAGTCGTTGTCCCGCGTTTGCCCGGCCAGCACCCACACCAGCCAGCCGACCGTGAGATAGAGTGGAAAGGCCATGAATTGCTTGAACGACTCCATCCACGCGCCCGGCCGCGGCAGGAACCGAACGAAGGCCGGAAATGACGAAAGCACGAGATACGGCGCGGACAACCCGACGCCGATGCAGGTGAACATCGCGATCGAGGCGGCCGGCGGCAGCGTGAGCGCGGCGCTGAGCGCCGTCACGAGAAACGGCGCCGAGCACGGCGTGGCCACGACCGTGGCGAGCACGCCGGTGAAGAACGAACCGGCGTAGCCCGATTTGGACTGCAGTCCCGCGCCCACGCCCGTCGCGGACAAACCGACCTCAAACAACCCGCTCAGGTTGAGCGCAAACCCCAGCATCACCACCGCCAGCGCGAACACCACGCCCGGCTCCTGCAACTGGAAGCCCCAGCCGACTTGCCTGCCGCCGGCGCGCAACACCAGGTACAATCCCGCGAGCAGCCAGAACGACACGAGCACGCCGGCGGTGAACGTCAGGCCGTGCAGGACGACCTTGCGGCGCTCGGCGCCCGCCTGGTTGACGAAGCCGAGGATCTTGATGCCCAGCACGGGAAACACGCAAGGCATGAGGTTAAGGATGAGTCCGCCGAGAAAGGCGAAGACCAACGTCCCAGCGAGACCACCCGTCGCGGGCGTCGTCGAAGGTCGAGAGTCGAAAGTCGAAGGTCCACCTTGCGCAGCGGCAGCAAGCGGAAGATCAACCCGAATTCCACGCACATCGCCGCCCTTGAGCGCGAGCACTCCGGTCAGGCGGGTGATGTCTTTTTTCGGATTGGCGGGATCGATGGTGAGCGTGGCCGCAAACACACCGTCCTTTTCCATCCGGACCGGCTGCGGTTCGTCGAAGGAGATGAATCCGTCGTCCGAGAAAAAGCGAAAATCATCGGGCGAATAGGTGCGACCGGCCGGCGGCTGGAAGGCAAGCACCGCGTTTTTTTCGGTGCGCGTCGCGGAGAGTGACCAGCCGGCGGGATCCTGCGGCAGATCGCGCCGCGCCGCGGCGAGAATCGGGCCCCAAACGGGATGGGACGCGGGCGGTTCGGCGGCGACGGGCAGGTTCAAGGTCATCTCGACATCGCCCGGCACGCAGACTTCCTCGCACATCAGCCATTCGGCCTGCGCCTTGAGCGCGACCTCGGTGCCCGGCGCCAGACCGGCCGGTGGCGTGAGGGTGGCGAAAAGGAAAACCTCCCCTTCGTAGCCGTTGCCGGTGATGGCACCGAGCGTGGTTTTGACCATGTGCGGCACGGGCCATTGGATCGCCCCGGCCTGCCAGCCCGCCGGCAGCTTCCAAGTGAGCTTCGTGGCATAGCCGGTGCCGGCGAAAATCCAATAGGAGTGCCAGTGCGGGTCGTGTTTCATCCGCAGCGCGAGGTCAAACGGCCGGCCCGGCTGGATCGACGCCACCGCGGGCACCAGCTCGACTTCGACCGCCTTTACCCGGGCCGGGGCGGCGGCCAGCGGCGGCAGGCTGGACAGCAGGACGACCGCGAGCGCCGCGCCGGCGGAGGACGAAAACTTCATGGGAAGACCGTAGGAGTGTTCATGAGAGGCGCAACCCGCGAAGCTTGTTCCCCCCCCAGACCGATTAGTTCGCGAATCCAACCGGAAGCATCGGCCCGACACGCAGCCCGTGCACGGCCTCAGCCCCGGGTCGAAACCACCACGGTGCCGGCAATCTTGTCCTGGATCGCCTGGCGGTTGGGATCCCACAGGAG
>Ga0156277_10946_pt1 | contig 10796 bp, 5 predicted proteins | sample RifCSPlowO2_12_FD_107926 | JGI IMG/M metagenome (GOLD analysis project Ga0156277, IMG submission 107926) | Verrucomicrobia bacterium RIFCSPLOWO2_12_FULL_64_8
CCACCCCGATGAGAAATCGTGTCCGGATCATGACGTTGGCCGCAGGCTGCGCCCTGCTGGTGCCGGCTCCCGTCGTCCATGGCCTGGGCACGGTGCTGCTGAAAAACGGCTCCGAGGTGAAGGGCGCGATCATCAACCGCCGGCCCGACCGTGTCGTGGTGGATCTGGGCTTCACGGTCGTGGCCATTCCCACCGACGAGATCGACCGCATCGTGGCTGAAGGCGACGTTTCGCCGCCCGCCAACGGCGACCGGGGCGACCTCTATCACGTCGAGCCGGCCCGGGCGGTGCTCACGGTAAAGGAAAACGTCAATCCCTGCGGGGAGGCGGTCGTGCAGATTCGCACCCCCACGGGTCTGGGCTCCGGATTTCTCATCGACGCGCGGGGATTCGTGCTGACCAACGAACATGTCGTCGCCGGGGAATATCAGATCGCGGTGACGCTTTTCCGGCGGGGCGGCAACGAACTCGACAAACTGCAGTTCCGCAACGTGCGCATTTTGGCGCTCGACGCGCGCCTGGATCTCGCCCTCCTCAAGATCGAGGACGCCGGTGATCGCGAGTTCCCGTGGGTGCCCGTCGGTGACTCCAACCTGCTCACGGAGGGCCAGAGTGTTTTCGCCATCGGCAGTCCGCTCGGCCTGGAACGCACGGTGTCGCAAGGCATCGTGAGCCAGAAAAACCGCGCGATGGTGGGGCAGCTTTACATCCAGACGACGGCGCAGATCAACCCCGGCAATTCCGGCGGTCCGCTTTTCAACCTCCGGGGCGAGGTCGTCGGCATGAACAACATGAAGGCGCTGGCCGTCGGCGTCGAAGGGCTGAGTTTCGCGATCCCCGCGGCCGTCCTGAAGGACTTCGTGCGCCAGCGCGACGCCTTTGCGTTCGACCCGCGCAATCCCAACGCCGGTTTCCGCTACGTCGAACCGCCACGGATGAAACTGCCCCGGCCGTGACCCGATGAATGCGATCCGCCTGCTGCAAATCGGGGCGGCGCTGGCCCTGCCGGCCTCCCGCGCGCCCGCGGCGCCGCCGCTCACCGACCTGGTCGACGAGCGGACGGCGCTCGTCTTGCTGGCCGAGGACCTGCCCGGCCTGCTGGAAAACTGGGAGCGGAGCCCCTGGGCGCGCACGTGGAATGACGAACAGTTCGCGAAGTTTCTCGCGCCCGTGCGGGAAAAAATGAAGACGGCCGAATGGGATGACAAGGTCAAGGCGGAGACGGGACACACCATTCGCGAATTGCTGACACTGGCGGGCCGCCAGTGCCTGCTCGCCGTGCGGGATTTCGACGACCTCGTGGCCCGGACCGATGGCGCGAACCCGGACGTGCCGATCATCTTTGCGCTCGATCTCGGCGCGGGTCGCGAGCTGGCCGACCTTTTCCAAAAGCAGGCCGAGAAAGGCGCGGCGCCGGATTCGACCGAGGAATTTCAGGGCGAAACGCTGCATTTTTGCGAGCCGGTCGATGACAAACTCGTGGGGTGGGCCATCGTGGGCGACGTGCTGCTGGCCGGAAATCGCCGGGACTTGCTGCAGCAGACCGTCGCCAACTTGAAGCGAGGAAAGGCGGCGAGTCCGTTGTCGGAGTCCATGCGGTTTCAGCAGCTGCGACGGGCCACCCCGCGGGCGCACTTTACCTTGTATCTCAACCTTGAGGCCCTTTATCCCGGATTACTCCGGTCCGTGAGGGCCAAGGCGGGGGCGGAGGAGGCGCCCGCCAATCCGCTGGGCGTGACGCCCGAGGGCATGCTCAAAGCGCTGGGCGTTGATGCGCTGGAGACGCTGGGGCTGTCGGTGCGGCTCGGCGCCGAGGCCACGGAGCTGAACGGATCGCTTGCTTACCGGGAAAATCGCGGCCTGGTCCGCGTGCTGGCCTACGGCGCGGCCGTGGGTCCGCGGCCCGACTTCGTCTCCGCCCGCTGGCCGATGGTGTCAGCGGGCCGGTTCAGTGTCGCCGAGGCCTACGCCGGCGTGGAGGAAATCCTGCGGTCGGCGAGCCCCGGACTCGAAACCTTCGTGCAAGGCTGGATTCAAGGCCTCAACCAACAGCTGGGAATCGATCTCAAGCGGGATCTCATCGGCAGCCTTGGCGAAGTCGTGGTTTCCGCGCAGGCGGTGGATGAGAGCGTGCCCGCCGGCGAAATTCCGACCGCCGAGCAAGTGAATCAGTTGGTGGCGTTTTCCCTGCTCAACCGCCCGGCATTCGAAAATGCGGTCGAGGCGCTCAAAGGCCTGGGCGGCCCGGGTCTGAGTCAGCGGATGGCCAGGCGCGAATATCTCGGCGAAACGATTCACACCTTCCAGCCGCCCGCGGACCCCGCCGGAATTCCCAAGGGCAAGACGGTCGCTTATGCCGTGACGCCGCGGTGGTTCCTGCTGGGGGTGGGGTCGGCCGGGCCGGTCGAATCCGCCCTGCAGGGATTGCAGGGCGGGCTCGAGTCGCTTTGGGACCGGACCGACGTGCAGCAGGTCCTGGCGCCGCTGCCGCCGAACGCCGCCACGGTGACCTACCAGGACCTGCGCCTGCTCATGCCGGTGTTCCTGGATGGCATGCTGAAGGGTTTCGAACGATCGCGGGATGCGGCGCGGGCCCGGGCCGCCAAGGGCGGCGCGGTGGCGAAGCCTGATTTCGACTGGGACGCCCGCCCGGATCCGAAGGCGATCGCAAAGTATTGGGGGCACGTCGTCGGCGCCGTGAGCAAGGAAAGCGGGGCAATCGAGTTTGCCACGCGCATCGAGCATCCCCGATGAGCACCCGCCCTCACCACGCCGGCCGCAATGCCGGGTTGGCCGCCGTTTTTGCCCTGACCACCGCCGTCCTCGCGAACGACGAAGTGAAGCTGGGCGGGCCGGAGGTCACCAAACTCGACTGGAACACCCGCGCCCTTCAGGCCGTCGACCTCAACGGCGACGGCGCCAATGATCTCTTGGTCATCAACAACGACCGCGCGCGCGTTGATTTTCTCTATCAGGTGAAGCCCGGCGCGCCGGCGGAGCTTCCGAAACGCGCGGTTACGACCGACCGCTGGGAGCCCGTGCTCGAGGACGCCCGCTTTCGCAAGGCCAGCCTCACGACCGGCCTGGGCATGTTTGACCTGGCGGCCGGTGACCTCAATGGCGACGGGCGGCCCGATCTGGCCTACACCGGCGATCCCGACACCCTGACCATCCGGTACCAGCAGGCGGACGGGGAATGGAGCGAGAAAAAGGTCGTCGAGGTCCCCGCGCCGCTGCAATGGCTCTCCGGCTTGAAGATCGCCGATCTCGACGGCGACGGGCGCCGCGACCTGGTGATGATGGCGCAGAAGGAACTGGTCGTGGTGCGGCAGAACGCGCGCGGCCTCCTCGAGGCGCCGGAACGATATCCGCTGGCCGACGAAAACAGCTACGGCCTGGAACCGGCCGACGTGAACGGCGACGGCCGGATCGATTTTGTTTATCTCGCGCCCAACGTGCGCGACGCCCTCCGTCTGCGGCTGCAACACCCGGCGGGCCACTACGGTCCGGAACAGAGCCACCCGATCGACGCGGCGCGCAGCACGCTGCAGGTGCTCGGCTCCGGCCCGGGACAGAACGCCACCGTTGCCTATGTGCTCGGCCAGACGGGGCAGGTCGAGGTCTTCGCGGTGGAGCCGCGACGCGACGACGCGTCGGCGGCCGGCGCGCCGCTGCCCCGGCCGCGGGTGTATTCGACCCGGATCGGCGCCCGGACCCCCGCGGCCTACGCCTTCGGCGATTTCAACGGCGACGGCCTGACCGACGTGGCGATGAGCGATCCCGAGGCGGCCCAGGTGGCGCTCTTTTTCCGCGAGAAATCCGGCGGCTTCGGCCCGGCACGGAAGTTTCCCTCGCTGGCCGACAGCCGGAGCATCGCGGCCTGCGACTGGGATGGCGATGGGCGCGACGAGGTCATTGTGGCGAGCTCCAAAGAGCAGACCCTGGCCGTGGCGGGCGTCGAGGCGGGCGAGGGGAGGCTGGGTTATCCCCAGCCGCTGCCGGGCAAGGGCAAACCGCTCGCGGTCGCGGCCGGCCGCCTGGCCGCAACCGCCACACCCTACGTCGTGTGCGTCCGGGAGGAGGGCGGCAAACGATTGGTCGATCTTTGGGCGCGCGGCGGCGGAACGCCGCAAGTGGTGAAATCCATCGAACTCGCCGGCCTCAAAACCGACCCGCGGTCCGTCCGCCTCGCCGACGCCAACCAGGATGGACGGATGGACATCGCCGTCTTCACGCCCTTTGAGCCCATGCGGTTGCTCGTGCAACGTGAGGGCATCGCTTTCGAGGAGGTGAGCCAGGGCGCGGGTTATCGCAAGGGTCTGGTGGACAATCTTGAGGCCTCCGCGTTCACGCTGGAGGACGTCGACGGCGACGGACGGAAAGAAATGCTGGTGGCCGGCACCGGATTCGTCCGGGCCCTCCGGCTGAACGAAAAGGGCGAACTGACCGTGGTCGACCAGTACAACGCCCGGGAGAACACCAGCGACATCGCCGCCGCCCTCGTGCTGCCCGGCAAAGCGCAAGCGGCGAACCGCCGCCGCCTGTTGCTCCTCGACAAAAAGGCCGATGCCTTCCAGGTGCTCCAGCCCGATGCCGCCGGCGTGTACGCCTTCACCGAATCGGTGCCCGCGGGGAAAATCGATCTCGTCGCGGCCGAGCGGCGCGAGACACCGGGCGGCGGAGCGGAAATCTTTTTTCTCGGGAAGGACCGATTCTGGTGGCTGCCGCTCGGGCAGCCGGAGTGGCAGGTCAAGGTGCTAAAGACGTATACGACGGACCTGCGCAGTGTCTCGTACAGCGACGTGCTCGGCGCGGACTTGAATTCCGACGGCCGGCTCGAGCTCGTGTGCAACGACCCGGTGCGCAACGTGATCGAAATCCTCGGCACGGGGCCGGACGGCGAGTGGCACAGCCGGATGCATTTCAAGGTGTTCGAGACGGATGCGCATTACCAGGGCCGCAAGGGCGCGGCGCAGGAGCCGCGCGAGAGCATCGCCGCCGACGTGACCGGCGACGGGAAGAACGATCTCGTCCTGCTCGTGCACGACCGCGTGCTCGTCTATCCGCAGGAGTAGCACCGCAGCCAGGTTTCTTTCGCCCACGAATCCACACGAATTAACACGAATCCGTTGAAGTGCTGTTTTGCTGCGTGCATTTTTTCCCAAACCATTTGGGAACGCTGATCTGCGCTGATCTTCGCTGATTTGGATTAGCGAAGATTAGCTTCTATTAGCGTTCTCAAAATCCTCGATTCATTTGGTTGCGGCTGCGCCGCGGTGGGCCTCTGGTGCACAAAAATCTGTGATTACAGCAGGTCCAGCTGCCCGTCGGTCGGTTTGACGGTGAGTTTCTTGGGCGGGCGGGCCTTGGGCGCGGCAGGGAGTTCGACCTCGGTGTCGTCGGATTCGAGTCTCTCCAGAATGAGTTTGGCGCGGTCGATCACGCTCACCGGCAGACCTGCCAGCCGCGCCACCTGGATGCCGTAGCTGCGGTCGGCGGCGCCGGGCACGACGCGCCGCACGAACACGATGTCCTCGTTCCACTCCTTCACCGCCACCGAAAAGTTGCGCAGGCGGGGCAGGTGCTTCTCGAGCTGGGTCAGTTCCTGGTAGTGCGTGGCAAAGAGCGTGCGCGGACCGCGCTCGGGCGCGCGATGCAGATGCTCGACCACCGCCCAGGCGATGCTCAAGCCGTCGTAGGTCGAGGTGCCACGGCCGATTTCGTCGAGGATGAGCAGGCTGCGATCGGTCGAATTGTTGAGGATGTTGGCGGTCTCGTTCATCTCCACCATGAACGTCGAGTTGCCGCGGGCGAGGTCGTCGCTCGCGCCGACGCGGGAGTAAATGCGGTCCACCAGCCCGATGCGGCATTTCTTCGCCGGCACCCAGCAGCCGATCTGGGCGAGCAGGGTGATGAGCGCGACCTGGCGGATGTAGGTCGACTTGCCCGCCATGTTCGGCCCCGTGATGAGGAGAATCTGGGCCTCGGCGCAGGAGAGGGCCGCGTCGTTGGGCACGAAGGCGTGCGTGCCGGCGAGGCCGAGCAGCTCTTCCTTCATCATCTGCTCGACCACGGGATGCCGGCCCTCGGAAATCTCCAGCGCCTCGCTCTCGTCCAGCTCCGGCCGGCAGTAATCCCATTCGCGCGCGAGGACCGTCCAGCCGGAAAGGACGTCGAGCTCGGCGAGGGCGTCGGCGGTTTTTTGCAGCGCGGCGGCCTCGGCGACGACCGCCTGCACGAGATCGTTGAACAGCTCCAGTTCGCGCGCCACGGCTTTTTCCTCCGCGTGGAGAATCTCTTTCTCCTTCTGCCGGAGCTCGTCGGTGATGTACCGCTCGCCGTTCACCGTGGTCTGGCGGCGGAGGTAGTCCGGGGGCACGAGATGCAGGTTGGCCTTGGTGACTTCGAGGAAATAGCCGAAGTTCTGATTGAAACGGACCTTGAGGCTCTTGATGCCGGTGCGTTCCTGCTCCTTGCGCTCGAAGTCGGAGAGCCACGTCTTGCTGTCCCTGGTCAGGCCGCGCAACCGGTCGACCTCAGGATCGTGGCCGGCGCGGATGAGCCCGCCTTCGAGCAGATCGGCCGGCAGTTCCTCGGCCAGGGCCCTGGACAATAACTCACGCAATTGCGGAAGTTCCGCGACCTGGGACTTGAGACTTGGAACTTGCGACTTGGCGGCACCCGCGAGGTCCCCGCCAAAGGCCTCCAGGACTTTGGTGATCGCGGGGAGCTGCAGGAGCGTATCCCTGACCCCGCCGAGTTCGCGAGGATTGCGCAGGCGGTTCTGCAACCGGCCGAGGATGCGGGGAATATCGCGCACCTGCTGGAGCAGTTCGCGCAGTTCACCGAGTCGCAGCGGCTGCTCGAGCAGCTCGCCAACGACCGCCTGGCGGCGTTTGATCTCGGCGAGTTCAAGGGTGGGCGCGGCGAGCCAGCGTTCGAGGAGCCGGGCGCCCGCCGAGGTGACGGTCCGGCCGATCGCGCCGAGCAACGAGCCGGCCCGCCCTCCGCGAACGGAGGCGAAGATCTCGAGGTTGCGCAGCGTCGCGGGATCGAGCAGCAGGGCATGGGCGCTGCGGTATTCCTGGAGGCCGCGCAGGTTTTCCGGCTTCGCGCAGAGGTTTTCGGTGGCGTAGTAAACGAGCGCCCCGGCCGGACCCAGCCCCGGGTGGGTGTGCTCGAGGCCGAACCCCTGCAGGTTCAACACGCCGAGCGCCTCCATCACGGCCCTGGCGCCGGAGACGGTGTCGAAGTGATAGCCGGGCAGCTCCGTGCAAACGCGGCCCGCGGCGAAGTCGTGCAGCTTATGGAGCGCGATCTGTTCGTGGGGCGCCGTGTGCCAATGCTCCACCGCGCCTTCCGCCACCAGCAGTTCCGCGGGGTCGAGCGCGGCGAGCACAGGCAGGAGATTTTCCGGGCGGGGGTCGAAGGCGACTTTGAATTCGCCGGTGGAAAGGTCGAGCCACGCGGCGTGCAGGCCGGCCTTGTCGAGCGCGAGGGCGCACAGGTAATGGTTGCGGGTGTCGTCGAGCTGGCTGGCGGCGAGCGTGGTGCCCGGGCTGAGGATGCGCGTGAGCGACCGTTTCACGAGCCGGCCGGGCCGCGCGGGCTCCTGCTGGTCGCAGACCGCCACCTTGCGGCCGGCCGCGAGCAGCTTGTTGATGTAGTTGTCGGCGGCGTGATAGGGGATGCCCGCCATGGGCGCCTCCTGCCGCCGGGTCAGGGTGATGCCGAGCAGCTTGGCGCCGGCCTCGGCGTCCTCGTGGAACAGCTCGTAGAAATCGCCGAGGCGGTAGAGCAGCAGCGTGCCGGGCGGGAGGCCGCGTTTGACCTCGAAGTACTGCTGCATCATCGGCGTCATGTTCGGAGGTCGGAGATCAGAAGTCAGAGGTCAGAGCGCCGGCGTCAGCAAGGCAAAATGCCGGGACCGGCCTGGACCGCTCGGGCGATTCGCCTGATTGGCCACAAGAGGCCGAGCGCGGCGACGCCGCAACCAAACTCCAAACCCCGGAGATCTTGGGCCTCATAAGGCTCAAGAGGCTCAGGATCATTGCCTCATTTTATGAGCCTTTTGTGCCTCCTGAGGCCAATGCTGAACACCGCCGAACGGCCATGGCGCGCTCTGAGGCACAAAAATTCCTGGCGCCCCGCCGCGGTGGCGGGGCAACCAAATCCGAAAACGCAGAGATTAGAGCCACAAGAGGCTCAGGAAACTCATCAGGAAGCTCACGTGCATTCTGAGCCTTATGTGGGTGCGACCATGAAGCCAACCACCACAACAGTGAAAGTCTGTTCGACCGAATTAGACGGTTCGCGGTCGAAGGAGCCGGTCACGGAAGGGCGCCGCGAGGACCCACCGGAAAGCACGACCGGAATCCGAACAGGCCAGCCGCAATGAAAGTGAACCCCATCGGATGAGCTCCGAAATCTCAAATACCGGCGAGCCGAGCCGCTCCACATACGGCGAAGGCTGTCAGGATCGGGCAGGGCAGTCCCGCAAGGACATAGGACCCAAACCGTTGAATCCCGATCATCGCGTCGGCGGAGTCGGCGGGGGCGGCGGGCCGGAAAGGGTGGTTGGGTTAAGTGGTGAGACCTGCGACGGCGGGGCACCTCCGGGTGCTCCAACCTCCGGCACAAATGCGGCCAAACCGCGTGAGGCCGGCAGGGCCGTGGCAGGAGTCGGAGACCTCCATAGTAGTGCTGATCCGGGGGACAGGACAACCACCGGGGAGCGAAGGGAGGGCACTTGTCCCCCTGCATCACAGAGTGGCGAAGGACCGGACGATGGCTGGAGTGATGAACTCTGGATAAAAACGTCACCAAAGGTTCGGAAGCTGCAACGGGTGCTATATCGGAAAGCAAAAGCAGAGCCGCGCTGGACGACATGACTCTGCTGAAACCGATCCGAATGAACGGGGACTCGGTAAGCCGTGTGCGGGAAAACCGCCTGCACGGTTTGATGAGGGGGAGAGCGGCATTGTGGGGCGTACGTCCTGCACTGCTGCTCTCTCTACTCTACCCATTGGCTCCTCATCGCCGGGCCCAAAGGCGGAGCGAGGCGAGGAGAAACTGCTCCAGCGCCGCCGCTTCGTTCAGATTGAGGCGCAGCAGGCGCGTGCAGCGCTCGAGTTCGCCCACCGCCGCGGTCAGGGCGCGGGTGGTCGCCCGGGCCGACTCGGGATCGCCGGCCCCGGCCGCGGTCAGGCCGAAATCGCGCGTGGCGTGCTCGATCTCCGCGAACAGCTTCTGGCGGATGCCGTTGGCGATGCCCGTCTCGATGGCCACCTGCTCGTCCTCGTCGAGCTCGGGGGAAAGTTTTTCCCTCTGCGCGGTCCAGATTTCTTCCGTGGCGGCGGCAAGGATGGCCTTGAAGCGCACGATCAGGCCATACAGGGCCATGATGTGACCGGCCACGGCCTTCTTGTCGGTGATCCCCTCGACCAGGCGCCCGAGCCAGGCTCGATAATCGGATTTCCACCCCGGCAGATCGGGATGGCCCAACGGCACGGCGGCGGCGGCAAAGCGGAAATGCAGGCAGCGGCTGCGGATGGTGGGCAGGAGCGCGTAAGGTCGGGTGGTGACCAGCAGCAGGGTCGTGCGGCCGGGCGGCTCTTCCAGCGTCTTGAGGAAGGCATTGCTGGTCGCCACGTTCATGCGGTCGGCCTCGTAGATGACGCCGACTTTGCGCTCCGCCACCGAAGGCGAGACCGAGAGTTTGCGCAGAAATTCGCGCATGGTGCCCGGCTCGGGGTTGTCGGCCTTGCCGATCGCGATCTGCCGCATTTTGCCGCTGGGACGCAGCGCGAAGAAATCGGGATGGGTTTCGGGGGGAGAGGATTTCGGTGTGGGAGCGGCTTTAGGCCGCGAATCTTTGAATGGATCGGGGTGTATAGCCCCGCCCACGGACCCTCCAGTCAGCAGCCGGTCGGCGATGGCGTGGGCCACGAGCACGAGCGTGTCGAGGTCGTCGCCGTGGAGCAGCAGGCTGTGCGCCAGGCGGTCGCGCGCGATCGCTTTCTCAAGAACGGCGACTACCGGCGTGCCGGCGAGCGATTCGGGCCAGGTGGCGGGCATGGGGAAGGGGCGTTGCCGGGAGATTTCGTAGCAGCCGAGGTTACGAGGCTGGTCCGGTGGCGACGGTTTCTCAGCCTCCTTACGTCGGCTGCTACTTGCGCCCCTCACGCGCCGACGCGCTTCTTCACCTCGGCCCAGATCAACTGCTGGATCCTGGCCTCGGGCAGCGTGCCGTTGATCACGAAAAACCGCCGCGGCAGCGATTTGGCGAGAACAAGGTAACCCTTGCGCACCATCTCGTAGAAATGGATGTTCTCGCGCTCCATGCGGTCGGGCAGGTCGGACGCGCGCTGGCGGATGCGGGCGAGGCTGACCCTGGCCGGCACGTCGAGCACGATCGTCAGGTCGGGCATCACGTCGCCGACGGCGAACTCGTTGATCCGCTGGACCGGATCGAGGGCCAGATTGCGGGCCACGCCCTGGTAGACCGTGGAGGAATCGAGGTAGCGATCGCAGATGACAATGGCACCGCGGTTCAGGCTGGGGGCGACGAGCTCGCGCACGAGCTGGGCCCGCGAGGCGGCAAAAAGCAGCAGTTCGGCCTCGGCCGACATTTCCGCGCTCTTGTTGTTGTGGATCAGCAGGTGGCGGATTTCCTCGCCGATCTGCGTGCCGCCCGGCTCGCGGGTGACGACGACCCCGCGTTTGAGCTGTTGCAGATGCTCGGCGAGGTGGGCGATTTGCGTGGACTTGCCACTGCCCTCGGCGCCCTCAAAAGA
>Ga0156277_10991_pt1 | contig 10728 bp, 12 predicted proteins | sample RifCSPlowO2_12_FD_107926 | JGI IMG/M metagenome (GOLD analysis project Ga0156277, IMG submission 107926) | Verrucomicrobia bacterium RIFCSPLOWO2_12_FULL_64_8
GCCGCGCCGACCCGCAACGGGATCTACACCCCGGTGGATTTCGAGGAGGAGTTTTACTTCAACTACACTGCCCCCGGCATGACGACGGAGAAGCTCGGCAACATCGTGTTTTATTTCAAGCAGGAGGTGACGGGGCCGGCGCGCCTCGCCGGGTACATTCTCCTCGTGCAGGAGACGCTCGACCAGCTCAAGGAACCGCGCCACGCCTGGACCTACAACACCGGCCAGCGCCGTGTCCGCCGGGCCCCGAACGTTGCTTACGACAATCCGGGCACCGCATCGGACAACATGCGCACGAGCGACCAGCTCGACATGTTCAACGGCGCCATCGACCGCTACAACTGGAACCTCGTCGGCAAAAAGGAGATGATCGTGCCCTACAATTCCTACAAGCTGCATTCCGACCGGGTGAAGCACGCGGACATCCTCACCCCCCTGCACATCAACCAGGATCTCACCCGCTATGAGCTGCACCGCGTGTGGGTGCTCGAGGCGACACTCAAGCAGGGCACCAGCCATGTCTATGCCCGCCGCACGTTCTACATCGACGAAGACTCCTGGCAGGCGCTCGTGATCGACCAGTATGATTCGCGCGGAAAGATGTGGCGCGTTTCCGAGGCGCACTGCATCAACTATTACGACGTGCCGACCTTCTGGGGCACGCTCGAGGTGCACACGGATCTTTACCAAGGACGGTATCTGGCCTTCGGCCTGGACAACGAAAAACCGATGTACGACTTCAGCATCAAGAACAGCCCCGCCGACTTCACGCCTGACTCGCTGCGCCGCGAAGGGATCCGGTAGGCCATGGCTTTCGTAGCCAAACTCGCCCGAGTTTGGATCCCCTCTATGAGCCTTGGTTTCCACGCGCGGGCCGCCGTCGTTTTTTTTGCCACGGCCGGTGTGCTGGCGCCGGCCGGTTTCGCCACCGACGCCACCGGAGAGGCCGCCCTGGCCGCCCGGTCCTTGCTCCTCGACGCGCAGGCCGTCGGCCGCGCAGTCATCGCCGTCGGCGCCAACGGACACATCCTGCGCTCGGCCGACTCCGGCCGGACCTGGGAGAAAGCGGCCGTGCCGACCACCGCAACCCTGACCGGCGTGGATTTCCCCGACGAGCGGAACGGCTGGGCCGTCGGCCACGATGCGCTCATCCTGCACACCGCGGATGGCGGGCACACGTGGATGCGTCAATATCAGGGCGGCGACATCGAGCATCCCTATCTGGATGTTTGCTTCCTCGACGCGCAGACGGGCTTCGTGGTCGGTTCGTACGGCCTGTTCCTGGCCACCGCCGACGGCGGCCAGACGTGGGCGGCGCGACGCATCACGGACGAAGACCTGCACTTCAACCGCATCGCCAAAAGCGAAACGGGCGCGCTCTTCATTGCCGGCGAAGGCGGAACGCTGCTGCGCTCGGACGACCGGGGCGCCACCTGGCGGAAGCTGCCCTCTCCTTATGACGGATCGTTTTACGGCGTGCTGCCAATCGCCCGGACGCCCGTGCTGGCCTACGGACTGCGCGGGCGGGTGCACCGCTCGGACGACAAAGGCGAAACCTGGGATGGCGCGGCGGCGATTCAGCCCGCGTTGCTCGCGACGGCCATACGCCTGCGCGGCGGGGCCATCGTGCTCGCCGGACAAGCCCGCGCGTTCTGGGTGAGCCGGGATGACGGCCGCACATTTGCCCCGTGGGCCGCCGGCCTGACGACCCCGGTGGCCGAGCTGGTGGAGACCGCGGACGGTCGCCTGCTCGCCTTCGGGGAAGCCGGGGTGACGGTCCTGCCCGGATTGGGGCCGCCATGAACGACCGGATCGATCGCTTCACCGGCTGGGTCTTTCGCCATCGTCTCCCGCTGCTTTGCGGCTTCGTGGCGCTGACCGCGCTGATGGCATGGTTCGCGGCCCGCATCCGGGTCGATGCCAGCTTCAACAAGACCCTCCCCACCGATCACGAGTACATCCGCACCTTCACCAAGTACCAAAGCGAGTTTGGCGGAGCCAACCGCGTCTTGATCGCGTTGATGGCGCGGGAGGGCGACATCTTCACGCCGGCGTTTTTCGCCGCGCTGAAATCGGCCACCGACGACGTCTTCTACCTGCCCGGGGTCGACCGGCCGCAGGTGCAATCGCTCTTCACCCCCAACGTCCGGTACATCGAGGTGGTCGAAGACGGCTTTTCGGGCGGCAACGTCATCCCCGCCGATTTTCAGCCGACGCCCGAGGGGCTGGCGCGCGTCCGCGAAAACATCATCAAGTCGGGCAAGGTCGGCCAGCTGGTGGCCAACGACTTCACCGGGGCGCTGATCAGCGCGCAGCTCCTGGAGATCGATCCGGCCACGGGCAGCAAGCTCGATTACGCCCGCGTCTCCGCCGCCATGGAGGCGATCCGCTCCCGGATTGAAAAAGAAAGCGCCGGCGCGGTGCAGGTGCACATCATCGGGTTTGCCAAGGTCATCGGCGATGTGGCCGAGGGCGCCCGCAACGTGCTGATCTTTTTTGCCGCCGCGGTGTTGGTGACCACCCTGCTGGTCTGGGAGTACGCCGGACGCTGGAAACTGGCGTTCGCGCCGGTGTTGTGCTCCCTGGTGGCCGTCGTCTGGCAGCTCGGTGCGCTCACCGCGCTGGGTTACGGCATCGACCCGTTCTCGATTCTCGTGCCCTTCCTCGTCTTTGCCATCGGCGTGAGCCACGGGGTGCAGAAGGTGTGCACGTTCCGCAACGAGATGTTCAAGGGCCACGATGGCCCGAGCGCGGCGCGCAGCGCGTTCAACCAGCTCGTGGTGCCCGGCGTCGTGGCGTTGCTGACCGATGCCGTCGGCTTCCTCACCATGCTGGTGATCAAGATCGGGGTCATCCGCGAACTGGCCATCACCGCGAGCCTCGGCGTCAGCGTGCTGGTCATTACCAATTTTTTTCTCCTGCCCATCCTGCTTTCCTATCTCCGGCTGCCGCCGACCTACGGCGCCTGGGTCGCGGCCCGGCGCGCCCGGACCGACCGGGTCTGGGCGCGTCTCGCGGCCGAGATGAAGCCCGGCCCGTCGCTGATCGTCATCGCGGTCTGCTTTGCCGTCGGCGCCTGGGCCTGGCACAAGTCCGAGCAGGTGAAAATCGGGGACTTGCACGAGGGGGTTCCCGAGTTGCGCCAGAATTCGCGCTACAACCGCGACAACCATGTCATCACCTCGAAGTTCAGCATCGGGGTGGACATTCTCACCGTCCTGGTCGAAGGCGCGCCAAACGCCTGCGTCGATTACGAGGTCCTCTGCCTGCTCGAGGGGCTCGAATGGCACCTGCGGGGCGTGGCCAGGGTGCAATCGGTCGTCAGCCTCGCCACGGCGGCCAAGGTGGTCAACGCGGGATGGAACGAGGGCAGCCTCAAGTGGCGCGTGATTCCACGGAATCCGGCCATGCTGACGCAATCCGTCGCGCCGATCGAAACCGCCACCGGCCTGCTCAATCCCGATGGGAGCGTCCTGCCCGTGATCACCTTCCTCGCCGACCACAAGGCGGAGACCTTGAAGCGCGTGACCGGCGCGGTGAAGGAGTTTCGCACCGCCCACCCCTCGCCCAAGGTCAAATTCCTCCTCGCCACGGGCAACGCCGGCGTCATGGCCGCCACCAACGATGTGGTCGCGGCGGCGCAGTTTCCGATCGTGTTGTGGATCTTCGGCTGCGTGATCGCCCTCTGCCTCATCACCTTCCGTTGTCTGCGCACGACACTCTGCATCGTGCTGCCGCTGGCGATCGTCAGCTGGCTGGCCTACGCCCTGATGGTCTACCTGCAGATCGGTCTGAAAACCGCGACCCTACCCGTCGTGGCCCTGGGTGTGGGCATCGGCGTGGACTACGGCATCTACATCTTTGCCCGGCTGCAGCGCGAGTTGAATGCGGGCGCCTATTTCGAAGACGCCATGTACACCGCCTTCTCCGAAACGGGCACCTCCGTCCTCTTCACCGGCTTCACCCTCGCCATCGGGGTGAGCACCTGGATGTTCTCCGCGCTCAAGTTTCAGGCCGACATGGGCCTGCTGCTGACTTTCATGTTCCTCGTGAACATGCTCGGGGCCATCTTCCTCCTGCCCGCCCTCGCCCGCTGGCTCTTCCGGCATCACCGGCGGGCGGGCGTGAGCGTCCATCCCTTCCCCGGCGCGGGGTGACCGAAGGAGTAGCGAGCCGCGGGCAGGGGTTGTCCGAAAGGCGTTTCACGCCCCCAGCAGGCGTTGGATCTCGCCGAGAATCTGCTTCAGCGGGGAGGTCTTCTCGATGTAGCAGGAAACCTTTTTGCTCAAGGTTGTCTCGACCACCGTCGGGTCGAACAGCACGCCGGTGAGGAGGATGACTCGGGCCTTGGGCGCGAGTTCCTTGAGGCGGTCGATCAACTCCAGGCCGTCCCCATCCTCCAGTTGGAGGTCCGAAATGATCAGGTCGGGCGGGTCCGCTTTCACAGCGCGCTGCGCCTCCGCCGCGGATGCCACCGCGGTCACCCGGTACTCGCCGATGGCCAGGGCTTCGGCGAGGACCGCGCGCACCCCCTCTTCGTCGTCGACGATCAATATGTGCTTTTTCATGACGGTGTTTTCCGGGGCGCCGGCGTGGCTCAGGGCGGGATCCACGTTTCCGTGGATGCGACCTGGAGGGTGACAACGCCCCCCACGACTTTGTCGCCGTCCCGCAAGGGAAAAAGACTAAAGTGAACCGGCGAGGGCCGGCCGTCTTTGCCGGTGAGCACCGCCGGTTTTTCCCGCAGATCGCGCCCGTCGCTGAGGGCCTGCAAAATGGGATCGACCGCCGGTGTTCCGCCCGCGGGCCCGAGCCGGACCAGCCGGGACAGCCGGGTGTTGATCAACTCCTTCGCCTCGTAGCCCGTCAGATTCACCACGGCTGGATTGACCCGCGATATGTTCAGCGAACGGGTCACAACGAAAACGAGGTCGTTGATCGAATTGATGATCAGCTGGCTGTAACGCAGCTGGTGATCCAGCGCCTGGTTGGCCCAGCGCCGCTCGAGGTTTTCCGCCCGCAGCTTTTCATTGGCCAGAGCCAGCTCCAGCGTGCGCTCCCGCACCCTGGCTTCCAGTTGTTCGTTTGCCTCGGCCAGAGCGTCCATGGCCCGCCGGCGCGCCCTGAGGACATCGCGAATCAGCCAGGCCGAGCCCGACAGCAGCAGGAAGTTGATGACCACGCCCGTCCACACGGTCCACCGTGTCGTCTGGGCTTGCAGATAGGAGGCAGTGTCGCGTTGGGTCAGCAAGGCCTTCTCGTCATCCACCAGCTGCCGGATCGCCCGCCCGATTTCGCGAATGGCCTCGTCGCCGGCGTCCGCCGCCAGGATGGGCCGCACCGCCTCCAGGGTGGCGCCGGGCGGGCGCGTCCTCACCGCCTCACGAATGGAGTCCAACCGCCGGTTGACCAGCGTCTCGATCCGGGTGATCTGGGCATGCTGCGCGGGCTCGCCGCGGGTCAGCGCCTTCGCCACTTCGAGGTGCTCGAGCATGGCGGCGAAAGCCTCGCGATAGGCCGCCTGGTCCTGCGCATCGCCGGTCACAAGATAGGTGCGGAAGGCGCCGTTGCCTTCCTGCAGCGATGAAATGATTCCGTTGGCGGCCATGATCACCGCGTGGGTGTGATTGACCCAATCGCTGCCGGCGACGGACCGGTTGATGTTGCGCACGGCCGCCACGGCGACGGCCACGAGCACGGCGACCACCACCAGATACGAGGCAAAAATGAGGCGGATGGCCCGGTCTTTCATGGCGCGATCAGAAATCGAGCCGGATCTTGACCGCGCCGGACTGGCCCGCCACCGGGTCCCTCTCGGGTGGGTCGGTCTTCACGACCGTGGCCAGCCACTGTTTGCGGTTCTCCTTGTAGGTGAACTCCGAGGCTGACGTCCAGTTGGCGTCGAATGATTTCGCCACCTTGGTGGCGATCTCCCGGATCGTGGCCCCGGCGTGGGTCAGCGTGAGGAATACCGCCCGGTTGTTGTAATCGAGGTACGCCTTCGCCTCGTTCACGTAGCAGACCACGTGATCGACGGTGAGCCCGGCCACCCGCACCTGGATCAAGCGCGTACCATATCCCTTCGGCGCCAGCACCCGGTCCGCCAGCGCGGCGTAGTCGTCGCAGTCCCCTTTCTCACGGGCCAAGAAGACATCGGCCGGCTGGACCACGGGGCTGTATTCGTAGCCAAAATGCTCGAAATAGCCGGCATAGCGCTTGGGCGACAGCTTGGGGTCGCCGTCAAGGTCCGCCAAGGTGATCGCCGGGAGCGGAACAACGGCCAGCAATCCGAAGCCGGCCAGCAGGCGCCGCGTTCGAAGCCCGTGGCGCTCGGCACGCCGGAGGCCCGTTGGAGAATGTAATCCACCCTTCATGCAGCGGCGGGGCCGTTCATCGGCATGGTGCCACCACCCCTAGACACGCGGCGTCCGATGGTCAATGCCAACGCTGGCCTCGCAAAAAAATTTCCCGCGGTTTTTCGCCATCAAATCTTGCAGAGCGCGCCGGGAAAAGTTACCTTCGCGCCGTGAGCGCAGTGCCCATCCTTTATGTTCGTCGAGGATGCCCGTGGTGCCGGCGGGCCCTGGCATTCTTCTCCACCCATGGCGGCGAGGTCGACGTGCGCGACGTGGGGCGGAATCACGGCAATCTGCAGCGCCTCGTCGAGGTCAGCGGCCAGGGCAATGTGCCGACGTTTGAGTTCGGCGACTTCGTCGTGCCGGACTTCAGCGTGGATGAGCTGCTCGACGAATTGGCCGAACGCCCCGACGTCCGCCTTTTTCTGGGTCTGGGCGACCACGACGACGAGATTTGAGCGGGACCTTCATTCGCACCGCAGCGCGATGATGGGATCAACCCTCGCCGCCCGACGCGCGGGGAGCCAACTGGCGAGCAACGTCGCGACAAGGACCAGCAGCGTGACCACTGCGTAAACGAGGGGTTCGTGCGGACTTGTTTCAAAAAGAACACGCTGCATGATACGACTGAGGGCCGTGGCTGCGGCCAGGCCGATGCCGAGGCCGCCGAGTTGAAGCCCTTGCTGGAGCACGAGCGCCATCAAACGCGCAGGCGTGGCCCCGAGCACCAACCTCACGCCGAGTTCGTAACGGCGTCGCGCGACCGCGTAGGCCATGACCGAAAATGTGCCGAGAGCCGCTCCAGGATCGCCGTGTTGAGCGGCTCGAGCCGGTCGCGATCGACGACTCCCGAGCGGCTGCCCATGAGGACAAATTTGTGCGCGGGTTTGAAACCGAGATCGATTTGTTGCAACCGGCTCACCGTCCTGATCATGAGCCCGGCTCCAACCAGCAGTGCGACGGCCAGTGCGCTTTGCACCACGACGAAAGCGCCCCGTAGCAGTCGCAGCCGCCGGCTGTCACCCAGCGCTCCGGCGCCCTCCTTCAACGCTTCGGCAAAGTGGAAATCGTTTCCCGTCTGTTCCACCCAGCGCCAGCCGCGCTGGTCGCGGGCCAGCTCCTGGATCTGCGCCACGCCGCCGAATTGCCGCCGCGCAGCGTACCGCGCCTCGTCCGGCGACAGGCCCGAGGCGCGATTGCGCTCCACCTCCATTTCGAGGTGCATGCGCATCTCCTCGGCCAAGTCGCGATCGAGCTGGTTTTTGCGGAACAGCGCACGCAGACGGTTGGCGATGAGGCGGGGCAGATTCATGCGCGGAAACAGGAAAAATAATGGTTGGATTGTGGTTGGGATGGACTATCTTGCCCCGCATGAAATCGCTGAACGTCGAATTGCCTGACCGGCTCGCGGACGACATCACCCGGATGGTCCGCGAAGGGTGGTTTCATTCGGAAAACGAGCTTGTGCGGGCTGCGCTCATTGAGTTTCTGCGCACGCGACAGACCGAGTTGCAGGAGCGGTTTCAGCGTGAGGATATTGCGTGGGCGGTGGCGAAGTTATCCGGTCGATGATCATGGGCCCCGTTCGGTGCGCGGCGTCTTCGGTTCCTTCGTGACCTTCTGTAGATTTTCAGGTGGTTTTCAGGACCAGGTTGATCGCCGTTGTTAACTTCGCCCAGTTGGCTGTCTCCGCCTCGAGCTGACGGCGGCCGGCGGCGGTCAACGAATAGTACTTCGCCTTCCGGTTGTTGTCGGAGACGCCCCACTCCGCCTTGATCCAGCCCTTGTCCTCGAGCCGGTACAGCGCCGGGTAGAGCGAGCCCTCCTCCACTTTCAATACCTCCTGCGACAGCAGGTGGATGCGCTGCGCGATCCCGAAGCCGTGCTGTGGGCCGCCGTTGAGCACCTGGAGAATCAGGAGGTCCAGGGTTCCCTGGAGAAGTTCGATTTTTGCCATGGCGACCTTCGCGGAATTTGCGTGAGGCCGGCGGCTGGATCGCGGGTTTGCGGTTGGGAATTCTATCCGAAGAATCATCTGGCCTCCGACCTCCGACCTCTGACATCTGTAAGCCATGTCCTCCGAGGCGCCGTTCTTCACCCCCGGCCAGCGCCGGATGGTGGGCTTTGCCGTGGCGCTGCTGGCCTTTCTCTCCACGATCGGTTTGCTCATCCTCTCGTTTTGGGTGTTGGGGCGGCTGGTCGCCCACTTTTCGAACGTGCTCTGGCCGCTGGCGGTGGCCGGCATCATCGCGCTCATCCTGCGGCCGGTGGTCGATTTCTACCAAAACGGCCTGCGCGTGCCGCGCCTGGCCACCGTGGTCGCCCTTTACGCGCTTTCGCTCCTCTTCCTCGCGGGTTTCGTGATGGTGTTGGTGCCGCCTCTCGCCCGGCAGATCCTCGACCTGATCGCTTTCGTGCCCACCTTCTGGCAACAGGTGACCGGCTACGTGCAATTGCACTACCCCGAGTGGAACGATCTCGCCCGCGGTTATCTCAGCCGGCCCGAAGTGCGCCATGCCCTGCAGTCGCTGGCCGAGCAATTACAAGGGATGTTGACCCATGCGCTGCCGACCCTCAAGGCGGCCGGCGCCGGTGTACTCAATGTTTTCACGTTCGTGACGTCTTTCGCGATCATTCCCATCTACCTGTTCTTTTTTCTGCTGGCGCGCGGGTCCCCCACCAGCCGCCTGGGTGAACACCTGCCGTTTCTCAGCCCCGAGTTGCGCGCCGATGTGGTCTTTCTCGCGTCGGAGTTTGTCTCCATCGTCACCGCCTTTTTCCGCGGTCAGCTGCTGATCGGACTGGTCATGGGTGTGCTGCTGGCCACGGGCTTTTCCATCGTCGGACTCAAGTTCGGATTCTTCATCGGCCTGGCCTTTGGCGTGCTCAACATCGTGCCCTACCTCGGCACCATCATCGGCCTGAGCGTGGCGCTGCCTCTCGCCTTCTTCCAGCCCGAGGGCGGCCTGCTGCTCGTGGCGCTGGTGCTGGTGGTGTTCACCATCGTGCAGTGCATCGAGGGCTGGTTCCTCACGCCGCGGATCATGGGGCGGCAGACGGGCCTGCATCCGGTGGCCATCATCATCGCCATCTTTTTCTGGGGCACCGCGCTGGGCGGCGTCCTCGGCATGGTCCTGGCCGTGCCGCTGACCGCATTTTTTGTCACCGCCTGGCGGCTGGCGCGGAGGAAATACTTCGCCACGGCATGAGGGCACGGGGATTCTGCGCGATGGACATCGAGTGTTCGGGATTTCAGGTGTAGGGCGGCCGCTGGTCGGCAGCCGCTCGGCGGCCGGCGGCGAGCGCCGGCCCTACAGGCTGAAAAGCTCATCGCCTACGGCCTATCGCCTTAAACACCATGCCTCCCCCCGACGAATGCGCCCAATGCGGCGCGATCATTCCCCGCGGCGCCATGGCTTGCCCCGAATGCGGTGCTGACGAGCGCACCGGCTGGCGGGAGGTCTCCGTGCACGACGGTCTCGATCTGCCGGAACCTGCGTATGAAGATGCGGCGACACCTCCAAAGTCTCGCGACTTTGGCTATGTGCACGCTCGCGGTGCGGGGCCGAAGTGGTACTGGGTGGTCGGCGGGCTGCTCGCCTTGGTGCTGTTCGTGATGAGCGTGCTGGGACTGAAGTTTTGGTAGGGCGGGTTATCCCTAACCCGCCGAAATTTGGGTGTATAAATGAAGCGGCGCGTTAAGGATAACGCGCCCTACCCGCGTTACCTCCGATGCCTTGGGACGTTCAATTCCGCCACGGTGTGCATCTGCCGCAGGCCGGCTGGTGGCTTGACGCCGCGCGCCCGGTGCCGCGCTCCTTTGTGTCGCATGCGCATTCCGATCACATCGCGGCCCACCGCGAATTGATCTGCACCGCGCCCACCGCCCGGTTTCTGCGCGCGCGCCTGCCGGCCCGCCGGCGGATCGAACACATTCTCCCCTTCGGCCGGACCGAACCGCTCACCCCGGAAATCGCCGTCACGCTTTACCCCGCCGGGCATATTCTCGGATCGGCCCAATGCCTGCTCGAACACCCCGGGCACGGCACCTTGCTTTACACCGGTGATTTCAAATTCGTCGCCGGCGCGTCCGCCGACGGGAATTGCGCGACTCCCAAGGCCGACGTGCTGATCATGGAGACCACGTTTGGCCTGCCGCGTTACGTGTTTCCTCCCGCGCCGCAGGTGCTCGAAGACGTCGCCTCATTCTGCCGCCAGGCGCTCGCCGACGGTGTGACTCCGGTCTTGTTCGCCTACAGCCTCGGCAAAAGCCAGGAGGTGATGCAGGGCCTTTCGGCGTCGGGCCTGACCTTCATGCTGTCCAACGAGACCTTTCGCTTGACGCGGATCCACGAAGATCTCGGCCTGAGTT
>Ga0156277_10533_pt2 | contig 10508 bp, 7 predicted proteins | sample RifCSPlowO2_12_FD_107926 | JGI IMG/M metagenome (GOLD analysis project Ga0156277, IMG submission 107926) | Verrucomicrobia bacterium RIFCSPLOWO2_12_FULL_64_8
ACCTCGTCGCCTCGCCCCGTCACGCCGACATGCTGCTGGTGACGGGACCGGTGACGCGCAACATGGAACTGGCCTTGCGCAAGACTTACGACGCCACGCCGGAACCCCGGCTCGTCGTGGCCGTGGGGGCCTGTGGCTGCAGCGGCGGCATATTCGGCCGGAATTACGCCACGTGCGGCGGCGTGGATTCGGTCCTGCCGGTCGACGTTTACATTCCTGGTTGCCCGCCCAATCCCCATGCGCTGCTGCACGGGATTCTGCTGGCCATCGGGCGGCTCGAATGCGGCCGCCGCTGAGGACCGAAACATCCCTGTCCATGCCCTATCGCACGCTCAACACCGACGAAGCCGCGCAATATTTGAACCTGACGCGGGCCGACATCGAGCGGCTGTGCAAGGATCGCGACATCCCGTTCGAGATGCGGGGCGGCCGTATCGTGTTCCGCCAGCGGGAAATTGATGCCTGGGCCTCGCAACGCATCCTGAGTTTCAACACCAGCCGGCTGGTGGAGTATCACCGGACATCCTCGCGGGAGACCCGCACCTTGCTGCGCCGCGAAACGCTCCTGCCCGAGATGATCCGGCCCGATTGCATCGCAGCGGCCATGACTGCCAAGACGAAGGCGTCCGTCCTGCGCGATCTGGCCGTGGTGGCGGACCGCACGGGACTGGTCGGCGACGGAGCGGAACTGGTCGCCAGTCTGCTGGCCCGCGAGAAGCTGTGCCCGACGGCGGTTCCGGGCGGGGCGGCGTTTCTTCATCCGCGGCAGCAGCAGCCGTATTTGTTTCAATCGTCGTTCTTGGTGCTGGGTCGGACGATTCAGCCGATTCACTTCGGTTCGCCGGACGGACAGCCGACCGATCTGTTTTTCCTCATCTGCTGCCAGGACGAAAAGCTGCACCTGCATACCCTGGCCCGCCTGTGCCTGATGTCCCTGAAGACCGACCTGCTGGCCCAACTTCGCGTCGCCCCCGACGCGGCCGTTTTGCTCGATTGTCTCCTGGCCGCGGAACGGGCGGTCGTGGGAACGTTGAGCGGCGTGCCGGAGAGAGTCATGGCCGGCCGGAGGCACGCCGCCCCGCTTCCGAAGTCGCCTTGGTCTGACGAGGGCCCGGCCGCGGGGCGCGATCTCGCGGCCGCCGCCCGGCCGCCTGACTGAAACATGAGTGCCTCACTGGAATTTGCCCGATTGGGAAACGCCGCGAGCCTGCCGTGGGCCGGGGTGCCGGAGTTGCCGGTCGCGAATCTGGTGGACGCGACGGCGGCGGAGCTCGACCGGGGCGGGCGGCTGTGCGCGTGGTTCGGCGTTCCCGAAGGCAAGACCGCGAGGCTTGTCGCCGTGCTGGCCTACGACTCGGACAACACGCTTGCCGTCGCCCGCACCGGGAAGGTCGAGGCGCCCAAGAGCATGCCGTTCGAGGTGCCCAACTGTTACCCGGCGCTTACGCTCCGGCATGCGCAGGCCCACCTGTTTGAGCGTGAAGTTTGGGAGCAGCACGCCATCGTGCCGGTGGGACACCCGTGGCTGAAGCCGGTGCGACAGGACCAAGGGGCCGGTCCGGCCGTCGGAGATTTCTTCCGAGTCGACGGCGGCGAGGTGCATGAGGTCGCGGTCGGGCCGGTACACGCCGGCATCATTGAACCGGGGCATTTTCGGTTTCAGTGTGCCGGTGAGGAGGTGCAGCACCTGGAGATCGCGCTCGGCTACCAGCATCGCGGCGTCGAGGAGGCGCTGTCGGGCGGACCCCACCGCGCCACGCTCAGCCAGATGGAGACGGTCGCGGGTGATTCGACCATCGCCCACGCCACGGCCCATGCGCTGGTCTGCGAAGCCCTGGCGGGAGTGGAAGCGCCGCTGCGTGCGCAATGGTTGCGCGCCATTGCCCTCGAACTGGAACGGCTGGCGAATCACACGGGAGACATGGGCGCGCTCGCCAACGATGTGGCCTTTTTGCCGACCTCGGCGGCCTGCGGTAAAATCCGCGGTGATTTTCTCAACCTGACGGCCCTGCTGTGCGGCAACCGCTTCGGCCGCGGCCTAGTGCGTCCCGGCGGCTGCCGTCACGACCTCGAGCCCGATCTTGCCGTCCGTCTAAGTGAACGCCTGAAGGCAGCGATGGCCGAGGTGGAGGAGGCTTTGGCCTGGTTGTGGGACGCTGCATCGGTTCGGGTCCGTTTTGAAGGAACCGGCCCGATTTCGGACGAGCAGGCGGCGGAGATCGGACTCGTTGGACCCGCCGCGCGCGCCTGCGGCCTCGTGCGGGACGTGCGTTACGACCATCCGGCCGGCTGGCACCGGTTTTCGCAGCTGCCGGTGGCGGTGTGGCCGGGTGGGGACGTGTTCGCCCGCGCCCGGGTGCGCTCACTCGAAGTACCGCGGTCGGGCCAGTTCATCATGGAGCAACTGGCGGCGCCGCCCGACGGTCCGGTTCGCGGGGAGGCCGGATCCATGGCCGCCGATACGCTCGCCGTGGCGCTCGTCGAGGGCTGGCGTGGTGAGACGTGTCATGTGGCGTTGACCGATGGCGCCGGCCGTTTCCGCCGCTACAAGATCGTGGATCCGTCGTTCCACAACTGGACCGGCCTGGCCCTGGCCCTGCGCGGACAGGCCATCTCGGATTTCCCGCTCTGCAACAAGAGCTTCAACCTTTCTTATTGCGGCTTCGATTTATGAGACCACGGACCACGGGACTAAAAGACCATGAAATCACAAGATCACAAGACCACCGAACTGCAAACAATGGACCTTTGTGTCGCCGAAGGCGAGAGGGTCCTGTGGTCAGTGGTCTCGTAGTCTGTGGTTATTCTGCACAATGTTCGTCCTCGACACACTAGTTCATCGACTCAAGCGCGGGTGCGAAACCATGTCGTATCCGGACAGTCCTGCGCCGCCCCTGCCGGAGCGCCACGGGGGCGCCTTGCGGGTGGATGCCTCGAAGTGCGTCGAAGGGTGCAGCGCGTGCGTGCCCGTGTGCCCGACGCAGGCTGTCACCCGCCCGGCCGGTCACCCGGTCGCACTCGACCTTGGCCGCTGCCTTTTCTGTGCGGCCTGCGTCGAGGCGTGCCCGGCGGGGGCCATCACCCAGACCCGCGACCACCGCATGGCGGTGCGCCGTCGGGAGGATCTGCTGCTCGGTCAGCCGGGCGGAGAGGAACTCCGGCTGGCCGGCGCGCTCGACGAAAAACTGCGGCGAATGTTCGGCCGTTCGCTGCGCCTGCGGCAGGTGAGCGCCGGGGGCTGCAATGCATGCGAGGCCGACACGAACGTCCTAAGCACCATCGGCTGGGACATCGGCCGCTTCGGGATCCAGTTCGTGGCGTCGCCACGGCACGCGGACGGCCTGCTCATCACCGGGCCGGTTACGCAAAACATGCGTCTGGCGCTGCAAAAGACCTACGACGCCGTGCCGGCGCCCAAGCTGGTCATCGCCGTGGGCGCCTGTGCGATTGCCGGCGGGCCATACATCGGCCATGCGCAGGTCTGCGACGGAGCGGCCGCCGTTGTGCCGGTGGATCTGTTCATTCCCGGCTGTCCGCCACATCCGCTGACGATTCTCGACGGGCTGCTGCGCCTCCTCGGGCGCCTGGATGACCGGCCCCGCTACATGCCGGAACGGGCCAAGGCCTGATCCGAGCCGGTGTTATCCGAGGACGGTCTTCAGGATACGCCCCAGATCGGTGACCCGATAAGGCTTGGTCAGGTAACCGCAGACACCCAAGTCGATGAACTGACGCGCGACCTCCTCGTTGTCGTAGCCACTGGCGACAATGGCGCGCACGCCGGGATCGAGCGCGAGCAACTGCTTGAAAGTCTCTTCGCCGCCCATGCCGCCCACGATGGTGAGGTCCAGGATCACCACGTCATACGGACGGCCGATGTTCAGGTATCGCTGGTAGAGCTTGACGGCTTCTTCGCCGTTGTGCGCGACATCGTATTTGTAATCGAGACTTTCGAGCATGCCCTCCGCCAGGTGGCAGATTCTTTCATCGTCGTCCATGAACAGGATGCGACCGGTGCCAAAACGCAGGGTGGGGGCGCGGCGGGCCTCGACCTCGGCGGGCTTGTCGGCCTGGGGGAAGAAAAGGGTAAAGGTGGTGCCGGAACCGGCGGTGGAGTTCACGCCAATCAGGCCGCCGTGTTTACGCACCACGTCCAGCACCGTGGCCAGTCCGAGGCCCGTGCCGGTTTTTTTGGTGGTGAAGAAGGGATCGAAGATCTTGCCAATGATCTCGGGAGGGATGCCTTTCCCATCGTCCTGCACTTCAAACTGGACGTAGTTGCCGGCGGGCAAGGGCGGCATCTGTCCCTCGGCGAGCACGGCGTTGCCGGCGCGCAACCAGATATGACCGGCCCGGCCTTCGGGCATGGCTTGAACTGCGTTGACGATGAGATTCTGGAAAACCTGCAGGATCTGCGCGCGGTCGGCGTAAATGTTGCCCACACTGGCCGGCTCCTCGAAGACGACCTGCGTGCTGGAACCGGCCGCGGCGATCCGGGTGGCCTCTTTGAGCAGGGTGATGGGGGCCAGCACCTGCTGCACCGCGCCACCGCCTCGGGCGAACGTCAGCAACTGTTTGGTCAGGCCTTGGGCGGCGAGGCAGGCTTTCTCGCTGTCCTCCAGGTACGAGGAGTCGCGGTTATCCTTGGCCAGCGAAATGCCGCCCAGGATGGTCGTAAGCAGGTTGTTGAAGTCGTGCGCGATGCCGCCGGCCAGCACCCCAAGCGATTCAAAGCGATTCGCCTTGATGAGTTCCTCGGGAGTAAGCGACATCTCGTCCGGATTGCGGAAAACCACGACAGCGCCGTTGATGCGGCCACCGGCATCGCGCACCGGGCGGGCGCTCCAGGTGACCGGCTGCGGCGCCGCCTCACCGCCGCCCGGCAGAGCGTATTCATTGTTCAGCGCAATGGCCTCGCCAAGGTCGAGCAGGCGTCCGGCGGGAAACTGCGCTTTCTCTCCGCTGCCGCGGTGCACCAGGGGGAACGCCTCGACCAGCGACCGGCCGCGCAGCGCCTCGGCGGTTCCATGCAGCAGGGCGGCGGCCTTGTCGTTCACAAACGTCACCCGGCCGCCCGCATCGGCGAGCAAAACGCCCTCACGCAATTCGGCCAGCATGCCGGCGAGGGACGCAGGCGGGAGAGCGGTGGCGCCGCCCGCGGGCAGATCGGCGGGCAACGCGCAGTGAAAGCCGGTGACGCGCAGCAGTTCGCCCTTGCGCGAGACGCGGCGAACCACGCCGATGAGCATCCAAAGGTATTGCCCGTCTTTGTGGCGGAGCCGGCAAGGTTTGAGGTAGGCGGGGCGACCAGGCTGGTGGGCCAGGAAGAATTCCTTGAGGCCGGCCGGAGCGTCGTCGGGATGCAGCACTCCGGCCAGAGCGTCGGGACCGTCAATCAGGTCCTTGTCCGCATAGCCGAGCAGTTGCTTCCAGGCCGGGGAGAACCAAAAACGACCGGCGGCGAAGTTGAGATCAAATGCGCCCAGCGGTCCGCCGTGCGTCAGCTCGCGGAATCGTTCCTCGTTTTCGATCGAAGCGTCCTCAAACTCCTTGCGCTCACTGATGTCGAAATGGACACCCGCTACGCGCTCCAGCTCGCCGTTGGTGCCGAAAACCTGCAGGCCGGCACTTTGAATCCACACATAAAGGCCTTGCTTGTGGCGCAGGCGGTACTCGACGGCGAAACTGCGCACACCATTGAAGTATTTCGATTGGGCGCGCACGGGTGCAGCGGCGGAATCCTCGGGGTGGAGCAGCTCATTCCACGTATCCGGCGATGCCACGAGTTCGCTTGCGGCGTAGCCAAGCTGCTTTTTCCAGGCGGGCGAGTAATGAAAGGTGCCGGTTTTGAAGTTGCAGTCGAACACGCCCGCCGGACTCCGGTCGGCCAGCAACGAGAGCAAATCGACCTCGTCGCCGGAGGCGGTCGGTTGGACTGACGCCAGGTAGCAGGCGCCGGCAGCAGCCGGAGCTTTTTCCATGCGCACAGTGACCGCGACGTTGCCTCCGTCCTTGGGTAGTGCCGTCAATCGCAGCGGGGCGTCCAGGGCCGCGGCCAGCAGCACCTCCCATTGGGTCTCGAGCCAGCGTGAATCCCGGGACGTCACTTCAAAGGCAAAAAGGCTGGCGAAGTGATCACCGGGGAGTTCGGTTTCGCCAGCCTGCCACAAGGCCCGGGCCGAACCATTGGCCGTCAGAATCTTGCCGTTCGAATCAAGCACCAGCAGCGGAACGGTGCCACTATGGGCAATCGTGCTGGATCCTTTGGTCGCTTCGGATGCTGGCTGGACACCCATAAGAGGCAGAGATGAGGAACAATCCGGTGGTGGGACGCAAAAACACATCCCCACGCAAAAGGTTATTCACAACTTATTCAGTATGGCGCGAAGACGCCCTGACACATGAAACGCGGCGTTTGTCCTGCGGCAAACGTCAATGGCAAGTTTTTCGGTCATGCGGATTTATGGGTTTGTTCACGGTCAGTACGACGCCGGTAATGCAATTGGCTGACGACAATCTTTCAACGGGATATTCGCGCGTTGCCCACCTCAGGTGGCCAGCCAGCTTTGGACCCGGTTCGCCAGAAATGCGATGTAGGCGGGGTGGTCGTTGAGGCAGGGAACATGTTCAAACCATTCCCCGCCGGCCGCGAGGAAGGTTTCATGTCCGGCCATACGAATCTCCTCAAGAGTTTCCAGGCAGTCGGTGACAAAAGCCGGGGTAACCACGAGCAGGCGTTTCCGGCCTTCCGCGGCAAGGCGCTTGAGCTCGAAGTCGGTATAGGGTTGGAGCCACGGCTCGCCCCCCACGCGGGATTGAAACGAAATGGAATACTTCGCGGGTTCCAAGCCGGCCCGCTGCGCAAGTGCCAGGGTGGTTCGCGTGATTTGCGCCTTGTAGCAGGTGGCCTGTACCGGGCTGCAGATCTGGCAGCAATCCGCCAGAATTGCGCAGTGGGCCTTGGAGGAATCGGCTCGCCGCAGATGGCGGAGAGGGATGCCATGGTAACTGAAGAGCAAATGATCATACGGCTTGGCCAAATAGGGCCGGATGGTGGCAAACAAGGCCTCGATGTACCCGGCATCTTCATAAAACGGCTGGACACACTCGATGCCCATAGCCGGTGCGCGGTGGGCCGCCTCTTCCCGGACTTTCACGACCACGGTTTCCCAGCTCGACATCGCATAATGCGGATACTGCGGAAACAGCAGCACGCGCTGCACGCCTTCCGCGGCGATTTGCGCCATGATCGAGCCAATGGACGGCTCGCCATAGCGCATGGCGAGGTGGACCGGCATGCCCGGATCGAGGGCGGCGGCGAGTTTTTGACGCACCTGCCGGCTGGTGAAAATCAGGGGCGAGCCGTCCGGCGTCCAGATTCGGGCATAGGCATGGGCGGAACTGGGCGCACGGCGGGGTACGATGATCCAGTGAACCAGCGCGTGGCGGAAGGGTTGCGGCGGCCGGTCGATCACACGATCGTCACCGAGGAACTCGTGAAGATAACGCCGGACATCCGCGACCGAGGCCGACGCGGGCGAGCCGAGGTTGACGAGCAAGACAGCGCGTTCGGGCATGCGCGCTAGTGGTCGGGAGAAATGCGGCCAATGTCAAACGCGCACGGGCACGCGGAAGCGTCAACCGCGGGCGGACCGGATCAGCGCGATGAGCCGGTGCGTGTTCTCCGGCGTGATCCGGTCGGTGATCACCGTGCGGGGATAATTCAGCTCGAAATCCAGCCGCAACCCGTTCTCGGTGCCCGGACGAACAAACTCCTCGACGAAATCCATGCCGCCGCGCCGCTTGATCCAGCGATAGTACCTGTCGATGTCGTCGGATTCGATGACACATTCAATCCGGAGAAAGACATTGCAGTACAGAGTGAGATCCCGGAAAGACGCGAACCACGTCGGAGGATTCACGAGCGCGTCGCGAATGATCAACGTCATTTGAGGACTACGACTTGGAGCATACACCGGGCTGGTCGGGCGACAAGACAGGATTTTGGCGTTGCCGGTGACGGGCCCCGACCGCATCACTGGAAAGTCCGTCGGGCAAAGCGCCGTCGAGCCGGACGCGCCGCCCGCCTTTCGCCATGAGTGTCAAACACCGCCCGGTGCTCCTCGTCGTTCGTGACGGCTGGGGCAAGAATCCGAATCCCGCGCACGATCAATTCAATGCCGTGCACTGCGCACGCAAGCCGTACGACGATCAGCTGCACGCGCGGTTTCCCGCCGCGCTGGTCAAGGCCTGCGGCCTGGACGTGGGCGTGCCCGACGGCGTCATGGGCAACAGCGAGGTGGGTCACCAGAACATTGGCGCCGGCCGGATCGTTGACCAGGAAATCGTGCGGATCAGCAAGGCGCTGGCGGACGGCGAGATTGCCGGCATCCCGGTCTGGCGCGAGCTCCTGGATCGCGCGAAGGCGCGTGGGACCAGGCTGCATTTCATGGGCCTGGCTTCGAATGCGGGCGTGCACAGCCTGCTCGAACATCTGTATGGACTCCTGAAACTCGCCCGGGAGGCCGGGGTGGCAAAAAACATCTTCGTCCACGCTTTCATGGACGGGCGCGACACGCCCCCCACGAGCGGGCTCAGATTCATCAAACAGTTAGAGGCTAAACTTGCCGAACTGGGCGTGGGGCAGGTGGCCAGCGTCTGCGGCCGGTTCTACAGCATGGACCGCGACAACCGCTGGGAACGCGTGAGCCGCGCGTATGCGATGCTCACGGGTGCCAAAGCCGCCGCCGCCGCACCCAGTGCGACCGCCGCCGTGCAGCAATATTACGACAAACCGACCAGCGATTCACAGAAGGGCGATGAGTTTGTAGTGCCGACCTGGGTCGTAGATGCACGCGGCCGGCCGGTGGGGGCGATCAGCGACGGCGACAGCGTGGTCTTCTTCAATTTTCGCGGCGACCGACCGCGCGAGATCTGCCGCGCTTTCGGCGAAGAAGATTTCAAGGCATTCGATCGGGGCCGAAAGCTCGATCTCTATTTCGCCGGCCTGACCGAATACCAGAAAGGACTGCCGATCGCGGTCATCCTGAAGAAGCCGCCAAAGATGAAGAACACCCTGGGCGAATATATGGCGGCGAAAGGCCTGGCGCAGTTTCGCTGCGCGGAGACGGAAAAGTATCCGCACGTGACATTTTTCTTCAACGATTACCGGGAAGAGCCGTTCCCCGGCGAGAATCGCGTCCTGGTGGCGAGCCCGAAGGTGACGACGTATGACCTGGCGCCCGACATGTCGTCCATGGGCGTGACCGTGGCGGCACGTGATGCGATTCTCTCCGGCAAGTATGACCTGCTGATCGTCAATTATGCCAACCCCGACATGGTCGGCCACACCGGATCGCTCCCGGCCGCCATTCGAGCGTGTGAAGCCACCGATCTGGGCACCGGCGTGCTGGTTGACGCGACGCTCCAGATGGGGGGGGCGGCGTTGGTCTGCGCCGATCACGGCAATGCCGAACAGATGTGGGACCCGGAACAGAATTGCCCGCACACCGCCCATACGCTCAATCCAGTCGAAGTGTTTGTGGTGGGTGAGGAGTTCGCCGCCGGGAAGACCACGCTTCGGCCGGGCGGCCGTCTGGCCGATCTGGCGCCAACCTTGCTCTAGCTGATGGGGCTGCCCCGGCCGCCGGAGATGACGGGGGAAAGCCTGATCGGATAGCCGGCCGCTCGGCGGCTGGGGCCGGCTTATTTGAACAGCCCGGGCAGAAAAGTCGTGAGCGGCGGCAGGTAGGTGATCAGCAGCACGCCGACAAGCAGCACGAGGAACATCGGGATGACGGCGCGCATGACCTCGAGGATCGGCTTGTTGAAGCGGTACGAGGCGAGCAGCAGGTTCAGGCCCACCGGTGGCGCGATGAAACCCAGCTGCATGTTGGCGAGGAAAATGACGCCAAGATGCACGGGATCGATGCCAAAGGCGATGCCGACCGGAACGAGCAGCGGCACCACCACCACAATCGCGGCGAAGATTTCGATCAACCCGCCGACAAACAGCAGCACCACGTTCAGGCCGAGCAAGAACAGCCATTTCGAATTGATCGTGTGGGTCGACCATTCCACCAGCCGGTCCGGCACCTGTTCAACCACGAGGTAATGGGTGAAGCCAAGTGCGACGCCCAGGATCAGCAGCACGCCCCCGACCAACAAGCCACACTCGGTCATCACGCGCGGCAGATCCTTGAGCGGATGCAGGTCCCGATGAATCACGGTCGTGATCACGAGCGCATACGCCGCCGTGATGGCCGCGGCCTCGATCGGGGTGGCCCATCCGCAGAACAGCGCGACGAGTGCCACCACCGGCAGCAGCAGCTCCCACTTTGCATCCCAGAGGGCCGACCAGGCGGCGCGCCGATCGAACGGTTTGTGTTCGACGGCCTCGCGCGGTTGCCGTCGGACCGCCCACCAGGCCGCCAATACGACCATCAGCACGCCCGGCACCAAGCCACCCAGGAACATCTTTTCCATCGAAACGCTGTTGGCGCTGACGT
>Ga0156277_10467_pt1 | contig 10287 bp, 11 predicted proteins | sample RifCSPlowO2_12_FD_107926 | JGI IMG/M metagenome (GOLD analysis project Ga0156277, IMG submission 107926) | Verrucomicrobia bacterium RIFCSPLOWO2_12_FULL_64_8
CCGGGACGCCTATCCCGGGGAGGTGTTTTCGGGCTCCATCACCGCCCTGGACTCCCGCCTGAACGACGCGACCCGCAGCGTGATGATCCAGGCGACGCTGGCAAACATGCCGGGACGCAGGCGTTGATCCGCGTTGGCCAGCGTCGCCTGGATCATCACGCTGCGGGTCGCGTCGTTCAGGCGGGAGTCCAGGGCGTTGATGGAGCCCGAAAACACCTCCCCGGGATAGGCGTCCAGGGTGACGTGCACCGCCTGGCCGGTTTGGAGATTCTTCACGTCCTGTTGCGGCAGCGTGAAATTGAGGTAGATCGGATCGAGCGATTCGAGGGCGACGATCGGAGTCCCGCCCTTGATGAACTGCCCGAGATTCACCTGGCGGATGCCGAGGCGGCCGGCAAAGGGGGCGGTGAACGTTTTCTTGGCGATGGTGGCCTTGATCGCGGCCACCTCGGCCTCGGTCTGGCGGGCCTGCGCCGTGGCGGTGTCGAGGTCGACCGCGGCGTTCGTGCCCTGCTGCCGCAGATCGATCGCCCGCTGCAGGTTGATTCGCGCGAGATCCGCCCGGGCCTGCGCCCCCGCCAGCAGAGCCGCCTCGGAGGAGACATCCTGCTGCACCAGCAGGTCCCCCAGCCGCACCTCGGCGCCGGATTCGAAGGCAATCCGGGTGACCGTGCCATCGAGTTCCGAGGTGACGGTGACACCCTGCACGGCGACAAAGCTGCCCACCGCATGCAGCGCCGGCTGCCAGGACTCCGCGCGCGCGACCGCGGTGGAAACCGTGACCGGCGGCGGCCGCTGCGCCGCGTTCGCCTTGCCCGCCATGATGCCTTTGTACATCCAGCGGCCGAAAATGCCCCCCAGCAGGCAGAGCATCACGACGAGCATGAGAATCATTCGTTTTGCCAAGGGAATTGTGGATTGGGGGTGGATGCCGGATAACCAGACGATCAGGAACCAAACGCCGGGACACCCCGCTGGACCTTGGCCATCATTTGGACCAGGGTCCGGCGGTCCGCGGCGGTGGTGTGTTTCATCAGCCCGGAGACGCGGCGGTAGTAAGCGGGCACGATTTTTCCCAGAAATGAGCGCCCTTTGGCCGTGAACGCAACCAGGAGCACGCGGCGGTCCGCGGCGTCGGGACGGCGTTTGACGAACCCATCGCGCTCCAGGATGTCAATGAGGCCGGTCATGGTTGCCCGGGTGACACCGGCCGCTTCCGCGAGTTCGGCCAGATTTATCGGTTTATCCGGATTCCGCGTGAGCAACATGAGCACGGTAAACCGGCCGGGCGATATCCGGTATTTCTCGAGAAAGCTCCCGATGGCCTCGAAAACGTCCGAACTGGTCCGCAGCAGATGGAGAAACGCCTCCACGGCGGAGGGATCCAGCTCCGGAAAACGTTTGGACCGTTCGAGCAGGCACTCGTACTGCGGCACGTCCTTGAGCATGAGCAGCGGCATGGCGAATAAAGCAAAAGGGGGCTGATTATAAGGCGCCTAACAATAGGCAAGCGCATAATCCCCGCCGCGGCCGGAGCGCAAGCTCGGCGGCCATCCGCGGCCAACGTCGCGCCGGGGCCGCCGCCTATTTGAGGAACGACCGCAGCATCCAGGCCATTTTTTCGTGCGCCTCCATGAGCCCGGTGAGAAAATCAGCCGTGCCCGCGTCGCCGTGAATGTCATTGGCGGTGACCAGGTCCTCCCGGAGGGTCCGGATCAGGGCTTCATGGTCGTCGAGCAGCCCCGCGAGCATCCGGTCGGCCCCGATGAAGGCGCCGGACGCCTCCCCGAGCCGGGCCAGCTTCAAGAACTCCTTCATCGATCCCGGCGCCGCGCCGCCGAGGGCGCGGATCCGCTCGGCCACCTCGTCGATCGTCTCCTCGAGCTGATCGTATTGCGCTTCGAAAAACTTGTGGAGGTCATTGAAGCGCGCGCCGGTGACGTTCCAGTGGAAGTTGCGCGTCTTGAGGTAGAGCACGTGCTCGTCGGCCAGCAGCCGCGCCAGCATCACTCCGACCCCTCCCCTCGCCCGGTTGGACAATCCGATGTTTGTTTTCATGCCGGGAGTTAAGCACCGGTGGCGGATTATTCACGGAAAATCATGCCGCGACGACGTTTATCGGAAGGCCTGATTCGGGGAATTACCGCGCCTTGACGGGACGATCACGTGCCAGCATGGCCGGCGCGGGGGCGGAAACTCAAGTGGCACGGGCTTGATCGCGGCGGGGGTCGTTTTGGTGCGCCCGTACCTCGCGAACGGATTCCGAGACGACTTATGGGAGAAACGATCGGGGATTCGCGGCGATACAGCCGGTCTTCTCCAAACGCACACACCGCGCGACAGATTCCGCGTTCGCTCTATCAGATTCACCCGCGGACCAACCACCCCAACCCAGATATTTCACACCTGCTGTGAATGCCTTTAATTTTCTCAATGTTGGGGCCGCGACGCCCTCGTCGCGGGTCCTGAGTTTTACGCGACGAGGGCGTCGCGTCCCCAGTGTGAGAAATCCAAACTAGAGAGCCTTGGCCGCGGCGGTCACCGCGTCGGCAGTGATGCCGAGCTCCCGCATGGCCGTGCCGCCCGGGGCGCTGAGGCCGAAGCGGTCGATGCCGACCACCTTGCCGTCGAGACCGACGTATTGGCGCCAGAGGGGCGTCACGCCCGCCTCGATGGCCACGCGTTTGCGGCAGGATGACGGCAGCACCGCCTCGCGATATTCGGCCGGCTGCCGGTTGAAGCGTTCGAACGACGGCACCGACACGACGCGTACGGCCGGTCCGAGGGTCTTCGCGGCGGCCAGCACATGCTGCAATTCGCTGCCCGCCGCCAGCAGGATGTGTGAGAGGGGGGCCGTCTCCTTGAGGGCAATGTAGGCGCCCCGAAGCACGCCTTCGCGGCGCGTCGTGACGGGAATTTCGTTGAGGAGGGGCACGACCTGACGCGTGAGCGCCAGCAGCGTGGGACCCTCGGTACGCTCCATCGCCGCGGCAAACGCCCCCGCCGTTTCCTCGGGATCGGCCGGGCGGATGACGTCAAGTCCGGGTATGAGGCGCAGGGCGGAAACGGTCTCGACGGGCTGGTGGGTCGGTCCGTCCTCCCCGACCCCGACCGAGTCGTGCGTGTAGATGTAGACCACCGGCAGCTTGGAGAGCGCGGCCAGCCGCATCGGCGGGCGCGAGTAATCGGCAAACACGAGGAAGGTCGCGCACGAGGGACGGAAAATCCCGTCGTAGGCCACGCCGTTGTTGATCGAGGCCATGCCCTGCTCGCGGATGCCGTAGCGGAGGTTGCGCCCGGAGCGGTTCGTTCGGTCGAAATCCTTGTCCGCGGCGATGTAATTGAGGGTCGAGCCGTGGAGATCCGCGCTGCCGGAGATGAGCAGCGGCAACGCGCCGGCGATCGGCTGGAGCACATCGCGGCCCGCGGCGCGGGTGGCGAGCCTGGCGTCGGCCGGGAAAGGCGGAATCCGGGCCAGGAGGTCGGCGGCGGAAGGCCTGGCGTCCCGGCTCTCGAGCAGCGCGGCCTGGTCGGGATGGGCGGCGCGCCACACTTCGTACCGTTTCAGCCATTTCTTGTGCGCCCGGACAAGCCGGCGCTTGTGCACCGCGAAATACTCGCGCACTTCGCCGCTGACAAAGAAATGCTGGTCGGCGGGCAGGCCGAGATTGGCGCGCGCGGCGGCGGCGAATTTCGCCCCGCCCTCGCCGTGGCCTTTGGCCGTGCCGGCCACTTCCGGGATGCCGCGTGCAATCTGGGTTTTCGCAATGATGAGCTGGGGTTTGCCGGATTTCGCCTTTTTCGCCCGGTTGAGCGCCTTGAGGATGGCGGGCATGTCGTGTCCGTCGGGCAAAAACTGCACCTCCCAGCCGATGGCCTTGAAGCGCGCGGCGGTGTTTTCGCTCTGCGTTTTCTCCGCCATTGCGTCGAGCGTTACGTCGTTGGCGTCGTAGATGACTATGAGGTTATCGAGCGCCTGGTGGCCCGCGAAGGCGCAGGCCTCCATGGCCACGCCTTCCTGCATGCAGCCATCGCCGGCCAGACAGATGATGTGGTAGTCGAAGATGGCATGCTCGGGAGTGTTGAACCGGGCCTCGGCCATCTTGCCGGCCAGAGCCATGCCCACGGCGTTGCCCACGCCCTGGCCGAGCGGACCGGTGGTGCATTCGACCCCCGGTGCCTCGCGGAACTCGGGATGACCGGGCGTCTTGCTGTGCAGCTGACGGAAGGCCTTGAGGTCGTCGAGCGAGAGATCGTAGCCGCCGAGGTGAAGCCAGCCGTATAGGAACATGCTGCCGTGGCCCGCGGAAAGGATGAAGCGGTCGCGGTTCAGCCAGCGCGGCTCGTCGGGGTCGTGCACGAGCGCGTGTCCGTAAAGCACGGCGCCGATCTCGGTTGCGCCGAGGGGCAGACCGAGGTGGCCGGAGGCCGCCTGATGCACGGCGTCGATCGCGAGGCCGCGGGCCTGCGCGCAGGCCTTGGCGAGAATCTCGGTGTTCAATTTCATGTAGAAGGCCTCTGTTTTGGGCCACCGATCACCCGGATGGGCACGGATGCCGGATGGCGTGACCAACCTGGGGAATTCCGATCGTCGCTCGACTCCAAAGGGTCACGGCTTTGGCTCCATGGGAAAACGATTCGATCCGTGCCGATCCGTGACATCGGTGGCGAAATGGGTTTTACGACTAAACGTTCCCGCGCGCGAGGTGGGAAGCCCAAACTTGGCGACAAAAAAGCGAGGCCGCGAGGGGCGGTCTCGCTTCGCCACTCGATGGTCACGGAGGCGGCCGTTCAAACGGTGGTGGTCGCGGGAGTCTCGGCCGGGGCCGAGGGGACGGTCGAAGCCTCCTCCTCGGGGCGCTTGTCCTTGACGCTGACGGCCATGGCCGCCTTGCCGGTGCGCTGGCGGAGATAGTACATGCGGGCGCGCATCGGCTTGCTCTCGCGCTCGATCTCGATTTTTTCGATGTTCGGCGAGTGGACGGGAAACACCCGCTCGACCCCTTCGCCGTAGCTGATGCGGCGCACGGTGAAGGTCTCGTGGATGCCCGAGCCCTTGCGGGCGATCACGACCCCGGAGAAGACCTGGATGCGCTCCTTGTCCCCTTCGCGCACCTTGGTATGGACGCGCACGCCGTCCCCCACTTTGAACGGCGGCAGCCCCTTTTTGAGCTGCGCGGCGGTGATTTCGTTGATGATCGGGTTCATGGTGGTTGCTTCTCCAGTAAATCGGGCCGGACCCGGCGGGTTTTCCCGATACGTTGCGCGAGCCGCCACTTCTCGATCTCGCCGTGGTTCCCCGAAAGGAGCACCTCCGGCACGGACATGCCGCGAAACTCGGCGGGTCGCGTGTATTGAGGAAAGTCGAGCAACTTGCCGGTGAAGCTTTCGTTCGTCAACGACTTTTCCTCCCCGAGCACCCCGGGGATGAAACGCGCGAGCGCATCGATTAGCACGGCCGCCGCCAAGGTGCCGTTGGTCAACACGTAATCACCGATGCTGACCTCCTGATCGATCAGCTGGTCGCGAATGCGCTGGTCGACTCCTTCGTAATGCCCGCTGAGGAGAATGAGATGCTCCTGCCGCGCCAGTTCTCCCGCCAGGGTCGGGCTGAGCGGGGCGCCGTCGGGCGTGAGATAGATCCGGCGGCAGCCGGGCTTCTGGATCTGTTCGATGGCGGCGAATACCGGCTCCGGCTTGAGCACCATGCCCGCCCCTCCACCGAAGGGCCGGTCGTCGGCCGTGCGGTGTTTGTCCGTCGTCCAATCGCGCAAGTCGTGAACCTTCACCGACAGCCGGCCGCCCTCGATGCCCTTGCCGAGGATGCTTTCGGCCAGGAAGCCGTCGAGCATCCGCGGGAACAGCGTGAGCACGTCGATGTGCATGGGTTTTTGCGCCACCAGGTCTTCGCTACGCGAAAACCTTAACGGAGCCTGACCTCGATGCGAGAATTTTGGCCGGCATCTCGACATCGCCGGACCGCCGACCCTACGGCCTGTTTCCCCTTTTTGCCGCAGGCAAAAACTAAGGTTTCTGCTCCGCAGAAACCTCGGCGGGCGCGGCGCCGGCGGCGAGGCGGCGCCGCTCCTTTTTGATCAGCGCGTGCATGGTTTCCGTCGGTCGGGCGCCCTTGCCGTACCAGTAGTCCGCCCGGGTCAGGTCGATCTTCAGCGGGTTGCCCTTGGCTTCGGGCGTGTAGGTACCAAGGATCTCGACGGGTCTGCCATCGCGGCGGGAGCGCTCCTCGGCCACGACGACGCGGAAAACGGGTTTGTGCTTCGTGCCGATGCGGGAAAGGCGGATTTTCAGAGCCATGTGGCGATGTGAATGGACGGTGATTCGGGCGGAAAAGCCGCTGAGTGCACCGGCCCATAAATGGCTTGTCAAGCACCCAGTGCCGTCGCTCTGTTGGCCGGTTCATGCTCAAGGTTGGCATCGTCGGGCTGCCCAACGTGGGCAAGTCCACCCTCTTTAACGCCGTCACCCGCACCCACAAGGCGCATGTGGCCAATTACCCGTTCTGCACGGTCCAGCCAAACGTCGGCGTCGTCACCGTGCCCGATGAACGCCTGGCCCGGCTCGAGGCCCTGTTCAAGACCGGCTCCATGATCCCCACGGCGATCGAGTTTTTCGACATCGCCGGATTGGTCGCGGGCGCCAACCGCGGCGAGGGTCTCGGCAACCAGTTCCTCGCCCATATCCGCGAGGTCGACGCCCTGATCCACGTCGTGCGTTGCTTTGAGGATCCCGACGTCAGCCATCAACCCGGCGCACTCGATCCCATTCGTGATATTGAGATCGTTACCACCGAGCTCGCCCTGGCCGACCTCGAGACGGTCAAGAAACGCATCGAGAAGGATCACAAAAAGGAGCGGGCGGGCGACAAGGAGGCCATCGCCGAGCTCGCCCTGCTCAACCGTCTGGTGCCCCACCTCAACGCCGCCAAACCCGCCGGTGTGCTCGACCTGCATGAGGACGAGCCCCGCCTCATGCGCCAGTTCCAGCTCCTTTCCGCCAAGCCGGTCATCTACGCGACCAACGTGCCCGAAGCGGAGATCGCCGCCGCCGATCAGAATCCCCTCGTACAAAAGGTCGCCGCTTACGTGCGAGCGCACCACGATGCCGCCTACGTGGCCGTGAGCGCCAAGATCGAGGCCGAACTCGCCGACCTGTCGCCCGAGGAGGCGCGCGAGTTTCTCAAGGATCTCGGGGTCGCCGATGCTGGCTCCGCCTCGCTGATCCGCGCCGCTTATACGCTGCTGGGGCTCATCACCTTCTTCACCCACAACGAAAAGGAGGCGCGCGCCTGGACCGTGCGCCGGGGCACCAAGGCCCCCTCGGCCGCCGGTGTCATCCACTCCGATTTCGAAAAGGGCTTCATCAAGGCCGAGGTCGTCGCCTTCGAGGATCTCATGAAATCCGGCTCGGTCCACGCCGCGCGCGACGCCGGCCGCTACCGCCTCGAGGGCCGCGACTACGAAATCCGCGACGGCGACGTCGTACTCTTCCGATTCAACGTTTGATCGACGGTCGGGTGTGGACGAGCCGCCTTTTTGTAGGAGCCTGCTTGCAGGCGATCTCTGGACGCCGCGCCGGCGAATCGCCTGCGAGCAGGCTCCTACATCATCCACCAGAGATCGACCGAGCAGGCCCTGCATCGCGATCCCGCCCCCGCCCCGACCCCTTCCGCAACATTCCCGCGACCCCGTACGGTTCGGGTTGCCAGCGGCGGGCGCTTTTCATGCAATGGGTGCGCATGTCGATTCGCCCACAGGTCCGCCCGTCCCGATGCGCGGCCTTTTTGTTCGCCGCGTTCTGTTTGACAGGCTGCTCAATCCGGCAGACCGCCGTCAACCAGATGGCCGATGCCCTGGCGAAAAGCGGGGATACGTTTGCCCGCGACGACGATCCCGAACTCATCAAGGCCGCCGCGCCGTTCAGCCTGAAGCTGATGGAAAGCCTGCTGGCCGACGTGCCCGAACACGAGGGCCTGCTTTCCGCCACCGCGGGCGGTTTCACCCAGTATGCTTTCGCCTTCGTCCAGCAGGAGGCCGACGAACTCGAGGACACGGATCTGGCCGCGGCCCAAGCCATGCGCCTCCGCGCAAAACATCTCTACCTGCGGGCCCGCGATTACGGACTGCGCGGGCTCGACGTGCGCCACCACGGATTCGGCGCCGCGCTGAACCAGGATCCGGCACGGGCCGTCGCGCAGGCGACGAAAGAAGACGTGCCCTTTCTTTATTGGACCGCCGCCGCGTGGAGCGCGGCCATCAGCCTGGCCAAGGACGATCCTGCCCTGATCGGCGACCTGCCCAAGACGGAGGCGTTGATCGACCGCGCCGCGGCCCTCGATGAGGCATGGGACGCCGGCACGCTTCACACCTTTCTGATATCTTACGAGATGGCCCGCAACGGCGGCGCCGGCGACCCCGCGGAACGCTCCCGCCGCCATTTCGAGCGGGCCGTGACGCTGTCCGGCGGGCAAATGGCCGCTCCGTACGTGAGCTACGCGGAGGCCGTGCCGCTGCAGCGCCAGCAGCCCGCGGAATTCCGCCGATTGCTCGAGCAGGCGCGTGCCATCGATCCCGATGCCCAACCGTCCACCCGGCTCGCCAACCTGGTCGCGCAGCGGCGCGCCCGGTGGCTGCTCGGCCGCATGGACGAATTGTTTTTGAATCCTTGAGCCCCCTTCCGGGTCCAACTTTGCAATGCCATCCCTTCGCTCTTTTCTCCTGATCCTGCTCGCGCTGGCTCTTCCCGTTGCCGCCGCCCAGCGATCCCTCCGCCTCAACCTCGGCACGCTCGCCCCGCGCGGCTCATCCTATCATCAGGCCCTGCAAGCCATGGGCGCCGAATGGCGCAAGACCGCCAATGGCCGCGTGCGGCTGGTGATCTATCCCGACGGCACCCAGGGCACCGAGGCCGACATGGTCAAGCTGATACGGATCGGCGCCCTCCAGGCCGGACTTTTCACCTCGACCGGCCTCGAGCTCATCGAGGAATCGGTGTCGGGCCTGCAAAAGCTGCCCCTGATGTTTCATGATCTCGAGGAGTTCGATCACATCATGAAATTGCTCAGTCCGCGCATGGAAAAGAGAATCAACGAGAAGGGCTTCCATGTCCTTTTCTGGCTCGACACGGGCTGGCTGCGCTGGTTCTCGATCAACGAGGCGATCACCCCCAAGGACTTCAGCAAGGAGAAGATCTTCGTCTGGGCCGACCCGAAGCAGGTCGAGATCTTCCGACGCCTGGGCCAGAACCCGGTGAATCTCGAGTCGAACGACCTGCCGGCGGCGCTGCAGACCGGCATGGTGACGGCGATGCCGGCGCCGCCCATCTACGTGCTCGCCACGCAGCTCGACCGCCGGGCGAAGCACATGCTGCGGCTGAATTACGCGCCGCTGATCGGCGCCGCGGTCGTGAGCAAGACGGCGTGGGACAAGATTCCCGCCGAGTTGCAGCCCAGCCTGAAAGCGATTGCGCAAAAGGCCGGCGATGAGATCCGCGTGCGGAGCCGTAAGGAAAGCGAGGAGGCGGTCGCCGTGATGCAGAAACGCGGCCTCATCGTGCATGAGCTCACTCCCGAGGCCCGGGACGCGTGGAACGCCACGGCGGAAAAGGCCTTCCCGATGATCCGCAGCCTCTTGATGCCCGAGGAAACATTCGACGAAGTGCAGCGCGAACTGGCGGCCTTCCGGGCGCAACGCGGCACCAAGTGACCGGCGGACCGCCGTTCAGGGCGCGAGCGACTGGTTCGTGACCGACGGCCGCTCCGCAATCGTGATCTGCATGAAGCGGTGCTTCGTGTCCTGGTGGCGGGCGTTGCCGGCGTCGACCAGCGCGCGCACCGCCTCGATCCGGGAGCCTTCGCGTTCCCCTTCCACGTGGACGATGACGGCGCCGTCAACCAGCGGCGCGAGGGTCATGGGCGGATTTGGGCGGAGGCGGCCGGGCCCGCCAGAGCGCCCAGACAAGGTAGCCGACGATGGCGCAGTTGACGAGGAAGACGGCAACCTTGAGCCACGTGATTCCCTCCCACAGTTCGTAAAGTTCGACCGGAATGTAAATTCCGCCGGAGACGGCGCCAAACCATTCCGCCCAGGCGCGCCCCCGCCAGAGCCCAAACGCCTCGACCAACCTCACCGCCGTGTAGACCACGGTCGCCACCGCGAGCATTCGCAGCTGCGCCTCGTCCAGATGCGCCGTGGCCTCGATGAAGGCGCGCGAATGGCGGCCGGCCGGATTCAGGTGCAGCTGGCGCACGATGGTTTCCGCGGCAATATC
>Ga0156277_10045_pt1 | contig 10273 bp, 7 predicted proteins | sample RifCSPlowO2_12_FD_107926 | JGI IMG/M metagenome (GOLD analysis project Ga0156277, IMG submission 107926) | Verrucomicrobia bacterium RIFCSPLOWO2_12_FULL_64_8
TGCAAGCAGGCTCCTACAATCTGGGCACGGCGACGAGCGCCGGCCCTACAAGTTTCCTGTGCTTCTTGTACCTTTTTGTGGCTAAACAACGGTCGAAACATTCCGCCGCATCTGATCACGACCAGCGCAGGTCGACGCGGGAAAGCGGGAACTGGCGGACGCGTTTGCCCGTGGCGGCGAAGATGGCGTTGCACACGGCCGGCGCGATCGGCGGGATCGCGGGTTCGCCGAGGCCGGTCGTCGGGTAGTTGGTCTTGGGGAAGTGAACCTCGACCTTCGCGGGCGCGTCGGCGATCCGGATCATCGGGTATTCGTGGAAATTGCCCTGCACGACGCGGCCGCGCTCGATGTTGAGCTCCTGGAACATCATCGTCCCAATGCCGTCGATCACGGACCCCTCGACCTGGTTCTCGGCGCCGCTGAGGTTGACGATCTGCGCGCCGACGTCGCAGGCGGCCACGACGCGGTCGACCTTGAGCTGGCCGTCCTTTGCCACCGTGACCTCGGCGACCTCGGCGATGTAGCCGCGGTGGCTGAAGTGGAAGGCGATGCCCGCACCCTGGCCCTTGGCGAACTCCTTCCGACCCCAGCCGGATTTTTCGGCGGCGAGCTTGAGGACGTTGCGCATCCGCGCGACGTTGTAGGTGCCCCCGCCGCGCCCGCCTCCGCCGGGCATTTGATCCCTTTCGCCGAGCAGATCGAGGCGGAACTCGAACGGATCGCGGCCCGCTGCGTTCGCCAGTTCGTCGATGAAGCTGTGGATGACCCACGCGAAAATGCAACTGCCGGGCGCGCGCCATGGGCCCATCGGCCAGCCGCAGTCAAACACGGTCTGTTCGGCGAGGTAGTTTGGCACCCAGCGGCCCGGAAACTCGTCGCCGCCGAGATTGCCGCCGCTGCCGGGCTGCGCGCCGTTGCCGAAGGTGAAGAAATTGTTCTTCCACGCGACGACCCTGCCGTTCGCATCGACCGCGCCTTTGAGGAAATGCAGGCCGCCGGGGCGGTAATGGTCGTGCCGAAGGTCATCCTCGCGCGTCCAGGTTAGCTTGACCGGCGCATTGACCTTCTGGGCGATGGCCGCGGCCTCGACGACGAAATCGTGACTCAGCCGGCGGCCGAAACCGCCACCGCTGCGGGTGAGGTGGACGATGACCTTGTCGCCGGAAAGTTTGAGGGTGCTGGTCACCAGGCCGTGCGCGCCGGCGGGCTGCTGCGAAGGGGCCCAGATTTCCATCACCCCGTCCTTCCAGTGCGCAGTGCAATTCTGCGGCTCGAGGCAGGCGTGCGAGATGAACGGATAAACGTATTCGGCTTCGACGACCCTGGCGGCGCCGGCGAACGCGGCGTCCACGTCTCCGTCCTTGCGGAGCACGCGTGCGCCGGGTTTGGTGGAAAGCTCCCTGGCCTGGGCCACGAACTTATCCCAGCTCGTGTCCGCGACCTTGCCCTCGTCCCACGTGACCTTGAGCTGTCTGCGGGCGCTCAACGCGGCCCAGGTGTTTTCCGCAATGATGGCGACACCGGGCATGAGGCCCCGGAGGTTGGCCGTGCCCTCGAGCACGAACGCGTCCTTCACGCCAGGCAGACCCTTGATCTGGTCGACGTTGGCGCTCACCACCTTGCCGCCGAACGCCGGGCACTTCTCGTAAACGGCATAGAGCATGCCGGGCAGTTTCACGTCCATGCCGAAGAGCGGCTGGCCGGTGACGATTTTCGGATTGTCGACGCCGCCCACCCGTGTGCCGAGAAGCTTGTAATCCTTCGGGTCCTTGAGTTTTACGGAGGCCGCATCAGGCACGGGCAGCGTGGCGGCCTTGGCGACGAGGTCACCGTACTCGAGCGTTTTGCCGGAGGGCCGGTGATGCACGGCGGCATTGGCGGCGTAACACTCTCCGGCGGGCACACCCCAGGTCTGAGCGGCGGCCTCGACCAGAATCGTGCGCGCCGTCGCGCCGATGCGGTGAAACGGCTCGTAGTCGGTGGGGGTGGAGGAGCTGCCGCCGGCGCCCTGGCTGTCGCCGTAGGCGGCGTTGAGATCGCCCTGTTCAATGACCACGTCCTTCCAGTTCACCTCCAGCTGTTCGGCGATGATCATCGGCAGCGAGGTTTTCACGCCCTGGCCCATCTCGGGTCGTTTGGAGATGAGCGTGACGACGCCGTCGGGAGCGATGCGAATGAGGGCGTGGGGCGAGAATGCGGCCGGAGCGCCCGCGGACGCGTTGACCACCTGCGCGCCGAGAGCCCGGCCGGTGGATTTGAAATAGAAACCGAGCACCAGGCCGCCGCCGGCGAGACCGGAGGCGCGGAGGAAAGAACGACGGTTCATGGTCGGGGTGGTCATGGCGGTTCCTCCTTATCCGGCGGCCATGAGTTGCGCCGCGCGCTTGACGCCGGCGCGGATGCGCAGGTAGGTGGCGCAGCGGCAGATGTTGCCCGCCAGGGCCCCGTCGATGTCCTCGTCCGTGGGCGAGGGATTGCCCGCCAGCAGGGCGGCGGCGCACATGATCTGGCCCGCCTGGCAGTAGCCGCATTGGGGCACGTCGAGTTCGCACCACGCCTTTTGCAGCGGATGCGATCCGTCCATCGAAAGGCCCTCGATGGTGGTGATCTTCATCGTCGTGGCCGTCGAGACCGGGGTCATGCAGGCCCGGGCCGGCACGCCGTTGAGGTGCACGGCGCAGGCGCCGCACTGGCCGATGCCACAGCCGTATTTCGTGCCTTTGAGGTCGAGGAGGTCGCGCAGCACCCAGAGCAGGGGCATGTCGGCGGGCGCGCTGGCCGTGTGCGACTGGCCGTTGATGGTCAGTTTGTAGGTGGGCATGGGACGATTGGTGAACGGATGAGGGCGGCCGGGGTGGACCGGGAAGTGCGGATACTAAAACTAGGCCCAAGCGTGCGGTTTGTCCATCGCAACTTTATTTTATCGCGCTGCTGCGGGCCACCCAGTCGATGACGTCGTCGTCGTCGTTGCGTTCTTTGCGCCAGATCAGGCTCAAGAACTCGGCGGGGTGGATGTCGTGGGTCTTGAAAAACCTCCGGTCACCGCCACAGCAGTACATCAGGGTGGGCGGGAGTTCGCCGCGGAGCTTGGCCCGGGTCTTGGGGATCAGGCGTGGCAGCCATTCGACGCCCCGCACGGCGTCCGTCTTGGCGGGCAGTTTTGCCTCGTCGAGCACAACCGGGGAGGGTTTGCCGCCCTGGACGTTGAGGAAGTAATCCCGGCGCACGAGCTCGATGGCCAGCGCGGTTTCCCAGCTCGGTTCTCCGTCGGCGGTGAAATCCTCGGCGTAGTCGTAAAGGTGCTGGGCGGTGAGGCCGTCGGCGGCAAGAAATGCATTCTCATCAGGGGTGAAGTAGGTCTGGGCGCCGCGCCGGCCCTCGTGGTAGTAACGGCAAGCCTTGTCCCAAAGGACGCGCAGCCGGGAGGCAAAGTCGTAATGTCTCATGGCCGCAATCTACCGGTGCGGCGTCGGGAATCAAATGACCGGCGCCCGGGGCAACGACTTTATCCGGCCGGCCGCTGTTCGGGCCGCTGCTCCGCCGGCGCGGCCGGAGGAGTGGAGTCCGGCGGTCTGGCGGATTTTTTGGTCCGGACAAAGGGCATCGAAACATCGAGCCGCCAGAAGGCCTTCTGGACCAGAAACGGCTCCAGTTCCTGGTCGGACAATATCCACGCCTTTTTCGGCTCGTCGTAACTGCCGGTGATCTTCTTTTCCCCGACCAGGCGCTTGATTTCCTCCTCATCCGGGTAAAGCAGCGTCAAGGCGTCATCACCGCCGCTGACTCGCAGCGGAAGGCTGGCGTCCAGTTCTTTGTCGTCCACCCACACGATGCTGACGTCGTCCGCGATTTGCGTGACGAGGAAATAAGCTTCCTTGTTCTTGCCGTCCTCCGGGTAGGCGACGTGCAGCTTTGCGGAATCCTTGGGCCGCGAGACCGTCCAGATCACGCCCTTTCCGCCGATCCATTCGCCCGACAATGCTTCGTCCAGCTCGGCGGCGGGAACCGCCTTCCCCACGGGATGCGTGACCGCGATCCGGGTGCAGCCGGATAACGCGACCAGACAGATGGAAACAAGGATTCGGTTCATCGCTTTCGCCGCAACCTACGACTAAGACGGATCGGAGGAAAGACTCGTTTTCCTCCCGGCCGACGTCGCGGGCGCTTCTCAATTCCTGCTCATCGCGCACTGCCGGCCAGCTGAACACGGGCTTCGTGCCCGTGGGTATGCAAAAACTGAGACGCGTCTGGATGTGCGCGCAGCAGGGAAAAATCCGCACTCCCATCCGTGCATTCCGTGATGCAAGGCCCTTCTGAGCGTCCTGTGCCTTCGGTGGCCGATCTTGGGGAGATAAGGGAAGAGTGGGAGGACGGATCATGGAGCCAGACAAAAGTCGATCTGGCGCTTGAAGCGATCCACGCGCTCGGTCACGACGTTCACCTTCTGGCCGAGTTCGAGGCGGCGTTTGTGGCTCCGGCCGATGAGCGCCGTGCCCGCGTTGTTCAGCAGGTAGAGGTCGTCGCGCAGGGTCGAGAGGTGGATCAGGCCGAAGGTCATCGCGTCCGGCAGCTCCACAAACAGGCCGTGGTTGCGGACGTCGGTGATCACCGCCGCAAAGGGGGTCTTCTTCTTCTTCGCCACCTCGCGCTCGAAAAACTCGAGCAGCTTGACCTTCTGCGACTCCCGCTCGGCCTCCATGCTGTTCTGCTCGGTGAGGCTCAGGTGCTCGGCCAGGCTGTCCATGCGCGCGGGGTTGTAGCCGAAGTGATGGCCGCGCGGCGCCGGCCGCCCGAGCTGCTTGACGAGAAAATGGTCGAACACGCGGTGGACCACGAGATCCGAGTAGCGGCGGATGGGTGAGGTGAAGTGGGTGTAATCCTTTTTGGCCAGGCCGTAATGCCCGTCGGGCGTGGCGCGGTAGACCGCCTTCTTGAGACTTCGCAGGAGCTGGATGCGCAGCGTGTAACCCTGCGGGTGATGCGCGAGTGCGGCGAGCACCCGGACCATTTCGCCGCGCTGCATGAGGTCGCCCGCGGTCACGCCGAACGTCCCAAGGACCTGCCGGAGCTCCTCGAGCCGGTCCTGGTCGGGGTCATCGTGCACCCGGTAGAGCGAGGGCAGGTTGTGCTTGCGCGCGACCCGGGCGACGGCCTCGTTGGCGGCGAGCATGAACTCCTCGATGAGCTGATGGCTCTCGTCGTGCTCGATGCGCTCGAGGCGGTCGGCGTATCCCTGCGCGTCGACAAAGATCTTCACCTCGGGCATGTCGAGGTCGAGGCTGCCGGCGCGCATCCGCTCGCGGCGCAGCCGGAATGCGAGATCCCAGAGCTGCCGGATCCAGCGCTGGAGGCTGGCGATTTCCTCGCGCGACAACGCGGACAGCGCCCGGCCGGTCGATCCGGTCTGATGCGCGGGCGGCAGCGGCAGTCGGCGGATCTTGTCGAGCGAGTCTTCCTTGAGCAACGCGTAGGCCTGATGGTAGGTGAGGCGTTTGCGGCTGCGGATGACCGTGTTGGCATACTCAGCGTGCTGCAGGCGGTGCTTGTGGAAGGTGAGGAAGACGGCCTTGGTCAGCCGGTCCTCGGCCTCGACCAGGCTGCACAGACCGTTCGAGAGTTTTTCCGGCAGCATTGGCACAACCGTTCCGACGAGGTAGGTCGAGTTGCCGCGGCGCTGCGCTTCGCGGTCGAGCGCGGTGCCGGGTTTCACGTAGGCGCTGACGTCGGCGATATGCACTCCGACGCGGACGTCGCCGCCGGGCAGCTCCTCGACGGACAAGGCGTCGTCGAAATCCTTGGCATCGTCGGGGTCGATCGTGAAAGTCGGAATGGTGCGGCAGTCGAGCCGGCCGGCCAGCTCGGCGGGCTGCACCCGGCCGGGCAGGGCCGCCTCCTCCCGCTCCACGTCTTCGGGAAAAGAATGGGGCAGCTCTAACTTGAGAAAGATGGCGGCGAGCTCGGCGCCAGGCTCGTGGGTGCGGCCGAGGCGCGCGATGATCACCCCCTCCGGATTGACATGCCGCTGCTTCCACTCGTGGAGCTGGACCACCACCTTGTCGCCGACGGCGGGCACGGGACGCAGGCCGGATTTGGCCGGATCGGGCACATAGATGTCGTGGAAGTACCGGGGGTCATCGGGAACGATGTAGAAGAAGAGTTTCGAGCGCTGGAGATTGCCGGTGAGCGTTGTCCGGCCGCGCTCCAGGATGCGGATGACGCGTCCGGTGGGCTCGCCGCCGGGCCGCCGGCCGCGCGGGCGGGTGACCTCGTCGCTGAGGCGGACCACGACGCGATCGCCGTGCAGGGCCACGCCGGTGTCCTCGGCCGCGATCTGGATGGCTGGCTTTTCGGGTTCGTTGGCCCGGCCCTCGGGGACGACGTAGGCGGAGCCGCCCTGGCGGAAGTTGATGCGACCGGTCACAAGGTCCGCATCGCGCGGCAGGCACAGGCGGTCCTGTTTGATGCGGACGATCTCGCCGGCGGCGAGGAGGCGGCGCACTTCGAAGGCGAGGGTGCCCCGCTCTTTCTTGGAGAGATCGAGGGCGCGGGCGATCGCGGCCTCGTCGAGCGGCGCATAACCGGCGCCGCGGAGCAGGGCCAAGAGACGTTCGCGTAACGGCATGGGGTCAAGCTTGAGGCGGCGAAGCAGGTTGGAAAGGCTTATTGCGGCCGTGCCGTTTGGATACTTCGCTTCACTGAGGATGACACCGGCGATATTTTATCCACGACTGCGCGGAACTCGCAGCTGACGCCAGGAGCCTGGATCGGCCCGGCCGGCCGTCGCTTTCGGGCTGACACCGCGCCGGGGAGGCCTACAGTGGCGGCGTATGAAACTCGTGCAAGCCGCCAGCGAGCTTTATCCATACGTCAAGACCGGGGGGCTGGCGGACGCGGTGGGCTCGCTCGCACTCACCCTGGCGGACAAGGGGCACGAGGTGGCGGTCTTCGTGCCGGGCTACCGGGCCGCACTCGCCCACAAGGATCTGGCGCATGCCGAGACGAAACTTCACCTGAAGATCGAGATGGGCGACCGTTACTGCGCGGGCGACGTCCGCGTCCTCGCGGCGAACCGCAACCTGACGGTTTACTTCATCGGTCGCGACGAATTCTACGACCGGAGCCATCTTTACGGGATAAGCGACCACAACAACGAGCGCGACTACGAGGACAATGACGCCCGATTCATCTTTTTCTGCAAGGCCGTGGTGGAGGTCATGCGGGTTGCCGAAATCCAGGCGGATGTCCTCCACGGCCATGACTGGCAAACGGCGCTGTTGCCGCTGCTGCTGCGCTACGAGGAGCGGCGGAGCGGGCGCACGTTGGCACTGAAGACGGTGTTCACCATTCACAACATCGCCTTTCAGGGCATCTTTCCCATGCGTTCATTCGGGTTGACCAATCTGCCCGACGAACTGCTCGGCATCGACGGGCTTGAATACTACAACCAGATCAACCTGTTGAAGGGCGGCATCCTGTTCGCCGATCGCGTTACCACGGTCAGTCCTCAATACGCGAAGGAAATCCAGACCCCGGAGTTCGGCTGCGGACTCGACGGCGTCATTGGCACCCGCGCAGACGATCTCGTCGGTCTGCTCAACGGCATCGATCCGAAGGTGTGGAATCCCGCGAAGGACCGGCTCATCCCGGCCCGCTATGCGGCGCACGACCTGACGGGCAAGCTGGCCTGCCGGGCGGCGCTGCTCAAGAAGCAAGGATTCGACGAGCGGTACCAGGGCCCCGTCTTCGGCATGGTCTGCCGGTTGACGGAAAAAAAGGGCGTCGATCTGCTCCTGGAGGCCAAGGATTTCTTTTTGCAGCAGAATTGCCGGCTGATCGTGCTCGGCGAAGGCGAGGATCGTTACAAGGAGGCGCTGGCGGATCTCGCGCGCGATCATCCCGACCGCATCGCCTTCAGTGCGCGCAAAGACGAGGCGATGAGCCACCTCATCGAGGCGGGGGCGGACTTTTTCCTCATGCCCTCGCTGTTCGAACCGTGCGGATTGAACCAGATGTACAGCCAGGCCTACGGCACGGTGCCCGCGGTGTCGCGCGTCGGCGGCCTCCTCGACACCGTCATTGACGCCGACGGGCAACCGGAGAGCGGCACGGGTCTCACGTTCAAACCGAAACCAGGGGAGTTTGCCGACGCGTTGCAGCGGGCGGTCAGACTGTATGCCGATGCCGACCGCTACGCGGCGGTGCAGCGCCGTGGCATGGCGCGGGATTTTACCTGGGAGACGGCGGCGGTGGCCTACGAGCAGCTCTATCAGGACGCGTTGTAGGCGGGGACAGGGACGGACGAGGGAGATTCGGGGATCGGGGGCAGGGCGGCGGATCGCCAAACCCAGCCTCGTTACCTCGGCTGCTACACGGATTCACGAATTCCGACTGCATTGTCCCGGTTCGGTCGAACGGGCAGGCAAGCTCCTGCCTGATGCGCCGCGACGACCGCGCTCACGCCTTCAAAGGCAGGCGGATACGGAAGGTGGTACCCGCGGCTCGTCTCGACTCGAAGGTGATCTCTCCGCCGTGAGCGTCGATGATGCCTTTGGTGATGGCGAGACCGAGGCCGGTGCCGCCTTTCTTGCCGTGGGTTGTGAATGGCTGAAACATCGTGCCCCAGATCACCTTGGGGATGCCGGGGCCGCTGTCGTGGACGCTGATCTCGCAGGCGCCGCGGCGGCGGCGCGCCGAGAACGTGATGCTGCCGTTCCGGCCCGGCCCGATTGCCTCCACCGCATTGGTGAGGAGGTTTTGCAGCACCCGGATCATCCGGTGATGGTCCAGTACGACGGTCAGATTGGTGGTCCGGACCTGCACCGTGATGCCCGCCTGGCGCAAAGTGTCGACGTTGAGGGAGAGCAAATCGCTGAAGAGCTCGCGGATCACCACTGGCCGGAGATCGAGCCGGGTGTCGCCGCGCGCAAATTCCAACACCTCCTGGACCATGGAACTCATCCGGCGGAGCTGGCGCATGATGACGTCGCACGCCTGCCGGGTGGCGTCGTTGTCGTGGTGTTTGCTGATCGCGCCAACGGCGAGCTGGATGGAGGTCACCGGGCTTTTGAAATCGTGCAGGATGCTGTTGGCCATCTCGCCGATGAGGGTGATTTTCTCCTTGCGGATGCGCTCCTGGACGAACCGGGAGTTGGTCACGCGCAGGTTCTCGATCACGTTCATGAAAAGCCCCATGGTGGTCTCCCACGGGCAGCGGCTGAGGACGTCGAGAAACGGTTTGCGCGGCAGGGTGGCGGCCGTGACCTCGGTCAGCGTCTGCGCGCTGGCGCTGCGCCCGCTGCCGTCGAGCACGCCGAGTTCGCCGAAATAATCGTTGTCGCTGGCGTAGGCGAGGGTCAGCACCTGCTCGCCGCTCGAGCGTTTGATCAGCTCGACACGGCCGCTGAGGACCAGGTAGATCACGTCCGAAGGGTCGTCCTCCTCGAAGATGACCCGGCGTGGCGGGAAGGTCACGAGGTGCGCCGTTTTCGCCAGCCGCTCGGCATGCTCCGGAGGGAAATAGCGGAAAAATCGATGCTCGGTCAGGCTCTTCATGCGACGGGGCCGCCGGTTCATGCCAGCAACATTCCCGCGCGGGAGTCGAGCAAATCCCAGATGAGGAGGAACGGGCAGAAGCTGGTCGATGAGCCTGATGGGGCGTTGGACCCGCAAATCCGCTCAGAGTTGCAGCGGCAGGCCGACCTCGATGATCTGCATGGGCGGCAGACGGTAGTAATCGCGCGCCTGGCGGGCATTGCGGCTGAGGAAGGCGTAGAACCGCTTCTGCCATTCCCACATCTGCGCGTCGCCACCGGTGATGATCATCTCCCGGTTGAAAAAGTAGGTGGTCTCGTTCGGTTTCAGCGGCACGCCGGCGTCGCGCACGCCTTCGATGAGCACGGAAACGTCGGGCGACTCCATGTACCCGTAGTGCCCGATCGCGCGCCAGACGCCGCAGCCGATGGCACGGACCTCGAGACGTTCGCCAGCGCGAACGGCGGGCACGTCCTCGGTCATGATGCTGAGCAGCACGACGGTCTCGTGCAGAATTTTGTTGGCCTTTACGTGGTGGAGCAGGACGAGCGGCGTGCCGCGAGGATTGCCGGCCATGAACACGGCGGTGCCTTCGACGCGCGAGACGCGGCCGCTCTGGGCGATGGCGCAGAGCTCGTCCTCGGTGATCTCGTTGGCATAGACCCGTTGGAATATCTCCTCCTTGCCCTTCTTCCACGTGTGCATCACGGCCAGAACGGCTACGGCGACCGCGATCGGCAGC
>Ga0156277_10838_pt1 | contig 10093 bp, 6 predicted proteins | sample RifCSPlowO2_12_FD_107926 | JGI IMG/M metagenome (GOLD analysis project Ga0156277, IMG submission 107926) | Verrucomicrobia bacterium RIFCSPLOWO2_12_FULL_64_8
CCTTGGCCATCCCGTCCTCGTGCAGCGAATGCCGTCCCCTGGCGCGCATAATTTCGCGCAGCCGTGCCTCCCGGATACCGGCCGCCAGCTGGCAGGCGACCTCATCGTCAACGATCAGCAGCTCATACAGGCCGAGGCGGCCATGGAAGCGGGCGCCGTTGCAGCCGGGACAAGCGCCCTCCCCGGCCCGCCCCGTCCCCGCGCAGCGCCCACAATGGCGCCGGACCAATCTTTGCGCCACCACCGCCCGCAACACGGTGGAGACGAGGAAAGGTTTGGCGCCCAGGTCGAGCAGGCGGGTCACCGCTCCGGGGGCGTCCCGCGTGTGCAGGGTGCTGATCACCAGGTGCCCGGTCAGCGCCGCGTTGACCGCGATCTCAGCCGTCTCGGCGTCGCGAATCTCCCCGATCATGATGATGTTGGGCGACTGGCGGAGCATCGCACGGAGGGCCGCGGCAAACGTCAGTCCCGTGTCCGGCCGAACGGAGACCTGATTGATGCCGGCAATCTGATATTCGACGGGATCTTCGACCGTGATGATCTTCCGATCGGGCTGGTTGAGCCGATGCAGACAGGCGTAAAGCGTCGTGGTTTTGCCCGATCCCGTCGGGCCCGTAACCAGGACGAGCCCATGGGGTTGACCGAGCGCTCGCTCAAATGCGGCCCGGTCGTCCGGCGACATGCCGAGTCTGCCCAAATCCAGTCGCAGGGTCTCCTTTTCGAGAATGCGCAACACGATGCTCTCGCCGTGCACCGTGGGCACCGACGAGACGCGCAGGTCGACCAGCCGGCCGTCGAGCGCGAACCGGGCGCGGCCATCCTGCGGCAGGCGTTTCTCCGCGATGCTCAGGTTCGCCATGATCTTCAGGCGGGATATCACGGGGCGCAGCAAGGCGGGAGACGGCTCGTTTGCCACCCGCAACACGCCATCGATCAGGTAGCGGATGCGAAACTGGCGTGCCAGCGGTTCAAAATGGATATCCGACGCCCGCTCGCGGACGGCGTCGCGAATAACGTTTTCGACCAGTTGGACCACCGGCGCCGCGTCCTCACCCGCCTCCTCATCGGTCGAGTCGCTCCCATTCCGCCCCACAAAGGGCGCTCCCTCATAGTGCTGTCGGATGGCCGCGCGAATATCGCCGGCCGTTGCGATCATGGGCTCCACGGTCAACCGGGTTTGATGACTGAGCCGGTCGATGGTTTCATAATCGAACGGGTTGCTGACGGCCACCTGCAATGTCGGACCCAATCGGGCCACTGGAAACACCGCGCAATCTTCCGCCAGATTCCTGGGCAACGCCGCCAGCGCCGCCGGGTCCGGAGGCAGCGACGCGAGATCCACAAAGGCAAGGCCGCTTTCCGTGGCCAGCAAACGCGCCAGGAGCCGCGGATCGAGCACCCCGTCCACGGCAAGCCTCTCCAACAACTCGGAAGGCGGCAGGTCAGGCCGGAGGTGTTTTTCCAGCCGGTCGGGGCTCAGCAGCCCTTTGGATAGGGCGAACCGGAGTACGGGATGATCGGCGGTGCGCACGGGGGATGTGGCGTGGGCGGCCGGACGGACAGACGGTCGGCCAAAGGCGCACCGGCTGTCAGCGGTTAAGGCTCAGGAGGAATTCGGCGTTGGATTTGGTCTTCTTCAGTCGCGAAATCAGCATCTCCATCGCCTCGACCGGCGGGATGCCCTGCATGGCGCGACGGAGCGAATAGATGCGCAGAAGCTCGTCCGGATGGTAGATGAGCTCCTCCTTGCGCGTGCCGCTGCGTTCGGCGTTGAGCGAGGGGAAGATGCGCTTGTTGACCAGGTCGCGGTCGAGGTGGAGTTCCATGTTGCCCGTGCCCTTGAACTCCTCAAAAATGATTTCGTCCATCTTGCTGCCGGTGTCGATGAGCGCGGTGCCCATCACCGTCAGGCTGCCACCACCCTCGATGTTGCGGGCCGAACCAAAGAAGCGTTTCGGTTTCTGCAACGCGGTGGCCTCCAGACCGCCCGTCATGATCTTGCCGGCGTTGGAGGTAAGCGCGTTGTAAGCGCGGGCGAGGCGGGTAATCGAGTCGAGGAGCACGACGACGTGCTCGCCGCGCTCGACGAGACGCCGGGCCTTCTCGATGACCATCTCGGCGGCGTGCGTATGGCTTTCGGGCGTCTCATCAAAGGTCGAACTGACGACCTCGCCCCGGGTTTGGCGTTTGAAGTCGGTGACTTCCTCCGGGCGTTCATCGACCAGCAGGATGATGAGGATGGCATCGGGGCTGTTGGTCGAGATGGCATTGGCCATGTGGTGCAGCAGCACCGTCTTGCCCGTGCGCGGCGGTGCGACGATCAGCCCGCGCTGACCAAAACCGACCGGCGTCAGGATGTCGACCGCGCGCATGGACACGTCCTTCTGGTCCGGCACCTCCAGCAGAATGCGTTTGAGCGGATAATAGGGAATCAGCTCCTCAAACGGCGTGACCTTGGAGATGTCCTCGGGCTTTCCGCCCATGACCTTGTTGATCTTGACGACCGACGGGCAGCGTTCGTTGCCCTCGGGTGACCGGACCTGCACGTCCAGTTCGTGGCCGCGCTTCAGGGAGTAGCGTTTGATCAGGCTCTCCGGTACATAGGCGTCCTCGGGGTAAAGCCGGTATTGGACCGCCTTGTGAACCAGGAATCCGTGGCCGCGGTCCGTGAGGTCCAGCCAGCCGTGATCCACAACCGCCCGTTTGGCGATGGCGACGGCCTTGAAGAGTGCGGCCAGCAGTTCCTTGCGGTTGGGAGCACCGTCGAACTCCGCCCCAGCCTTCCTGGCTGCTTCGGTGAGCTCGGGCAATCCGAGCTCGTATATTTCTTCAAGGTTGATCGATTTGCCACCTCCGGAGGCGATATCCCGCGCCTGCTCATCAAGGGCAGCCACATCCGCGAACCGCGCCGGGTCCGGCAAGTCACCAAAAACGGGCCCAAAGCTGGGCGGCGGCGGTTGGGGTGGATAGAGGTTGCCGCCACCCGGTGGCCAATGCTTGCCGCGCTTACGTTTGTGGCGCTTCCCTTTCTTGAAGTAAAAAGGATCGAAGCCACCGCGACCTTGGTAATACCCGCCGTGTCCTTGATCGTCCTGCGTGCCCTCCGGGCGGGAAACTTCAGTCGGGCTGCCGCCGTCAGCATCGTGACTGTCACCCCCGCGACCGTCCGCTGCACCGGCTTCCGGTGGATTCTCCTTTGGAACGGGCTTCCCGGCCGGCGCAGCCACCTCTGCAACGGCGACAGCAGGCGCATCTTCCGTCTTGGAGCGATAGTAACGAGAGCGGCGCCGCCCGGCCTTCTTGGACGAGACATCCTCCGGAGCCGGTCCATTGGAGGTATCGCCCACGTCCGATTCAGCGGACGGGAGGTCGTCGCGAGGGTCTTGCGTTTGATCCATTGGGATTGAAGGACGTTCTCGTCGTTAATCACCCGGAATTCTCCCGGATGAAGCATAGGCGCTCAACGGGTTACGAGCGATTTAATGAGCAAATCTACCTGTTGACGAAGGAATCCGGTAGAGCCGTCATTCCACAACACAAAATCGGCCGACTCGATCTTCCGCGCCAACGGCAGTTGTTTAGATATTCGTTGCCGGGCGAGCGGCAGAGGGATTCCGCGCTGCTCAAGCCGGGCAAATTGTACGGCGGGATGAGACGCGACACATATGGTGAAATCAAACCAATTCTGGAGGCTTTTTTCGAACAGGAGCGGCACCTCCACAACCCACGATTTGGTGCGATCTTTGGCGAATACGCGCCTCCAATACTCAAACAGCTTGGGATGGATAAGATTTTCGAGCCAAACCAATCCCGTGCTGTCTGCAAAGACCCGGTGGGCCAGCCGGGAACGGTCCACACCGGCGGCTGGCGTTATAACCTCCGGGCCAAAATGATCGCGGATGGCTGCCATTACGTCCTGCTCGAGCAGCAGCTTATTTCGGACAATCTCGTCAGAGTCCATCCAGGCAAAGCCATGGGCCGCCACCATCTGGGCAGCGCATGATTTCCCGCAGCCCATCCCACCTGTCAGACCAAGGATCATCAAAGCAGTATTAGTATTTGTGCAGGGCGTGAAAAGTGCTAGATTTGTCCTTGCGCCACGTAGGGAATAGTCCTTATTTCCGTTGATTGCCGATCATTGGCAATAAGCCATGTTACCCAGAATTGATACGAAAAGCGCCCCGGCTATCGCCGCTATCGCGAGGGGCACTTTCCGGCGGATGTATCCCGGAGCAGATTCGACGCTGATCGATGTTTTGTTTCGAGATACAGAGGCGATGTTCAAGGGACGTTACTTGGACTACCTGACGATCGACATGGATTCCCACGATCTGGAGCATACACTCCAGGCTGCACTTTGCATTATCAAGGTGCTTGACGGGCGCCACACCGCGGGCGCCGCGCCTTTCCTGACCTCCCGGCACTTTGAGCTCGCGATGGCCGCCGTGTTGTTGCACGACAGCGGATACCTGAAGCTGCGGTCGGACTACGAGGGAACCGGCGCCAAGTACACGTTTGTTCACGTGCTGCGCAGCTGTGCGTTCGCTGCGAGTTATTTGCCAACGGTTGGCTTCAGAGGAGACGAGGCAGAGGCAGTTGCGGGGATTATTCGCTGCACGGGTCCCCGCAGCGATATCACCCACCTCCATTTCACCAGCGAGATTGAGCATTTGTTGGGCAGCGCTCTGGCGACAGCCGACTATTTGGGTCAGATGGCCGCGTCGGACTATGTCGACGAACTGCCGATCCTCTTTGCTGAGTTTGATGAATCGGAGGACTTTCTGCGCACGCCTGCTGAAAAACGATTCTTCAAGAGCGTTGGCGACCTCATCAGGAAGACGCCCGGCTTCTGGGAAAAAGTGGTCCTTCCCAAACTCAACATCGATTTTCAGGGCCTCTACCGGTTTCTCGCCGACCCCTATCCGGACGGGCCCAATGCCTACATTCTCGCGGTTGAGGAAAACATCGCTCGAGCTCGTGCGTTGGCCACGGCTCCGGAGATTTCGCTCGACCCTTTTCCAAAGAAAAAGGCTAAGGACTCCCGTTCTCCGAGCCTGCCCACGGCTTGATGCGCCTTGTTGGCGCGGGCGGTGATCGGCAGCTCAGAATCGCAGGAAATCGATTCAAGCGGGCCGCCAGGCGGAGGAAATATTGCACCCCCGGGCTTGCCTACCAGCCCGGGTTATATTTTTCTGTTTTCGGAATTTCCAGAGATCATGCTCGCCACCGTCCATTCCGCATCCCTGCAGGGCATCGAGGCGGAACCGGTGCTGGTCGAGGTGAACGCCGGGGAGGTCGGCGCCCCCGACCTCATCCTCGTCGGTCTGCCGGACGCCGCGGTCAGGGAGTCGGACGACCGCGTGTTCTCCGCGCTGAGCAACAGCGGTTTCGATATCCCCCGCACGCGCACGACGATCAACCTCGCGCCCGGCGATATTCGCAAGGAAGGGCCCATTTATGACCTGCCGATCGCGCTCGGTATTCTGCAGGCCACCCGGCAGTTGAATGCCGGCAATCTTGCCGATTTCCTTATCGCCGGCGAATTGAGCCTCTCCGGAGCGACTCGTCCGGTAAAGGGGGCGCTGGCCATGGCGATGCTGGCCAAGAACCTTGGCAAACGCGGCATCCTCCTGCCCCCTCGCTCCGCGGCCGAGGCGGCCCTCGTCGAGGGCATTTCGGTCCATCCCGTGGAATCCCTCGACGAAGCGTTCCGGTTCTTCACCGGCGAGGTCGTCCTGCCGCCCCTCCCCTCCGGCGCCGGCAGCTTTCGATCGGGGACGGAATCCAGCGCAGACACCGGCGCCGATTTTTCCGAGGTGAAGGGACAAGCGACCCTGCGGCGCGCCGTCGAAGTGGCGGCGGCCGGCGCGCATAATCTCCTTATGATTGGTCCGCCCGGCGCCGGGAAATCCATGATCGCCAAGCGCATTCCGACGATCCTGCCGTGCCCCGCGCTCGAGGAGTTCCTGGAGGTGCTCAACATCCATTCCGCCGCCGGCCGCACCCTTTCCGAGGGTCTGCCCTTCCTGGCGCGACCATATCGGGCGCCTCATCACACGATTTCCGATGTGGGCCTGCTCGGCGGCGGCGCGATTCCCGGTCCGGGCGAGATTTCCCTCGCCCACCACGGTGTGCTATTTCTCGACGAACTGCCGGAGTTCAAGCGCTCGGCGCTTGAAGTGATGCGCCAGCCGCTGGAAGACGGCCAAGTGACCATCTCGCGGAGCGCCGGCAAGGTCACCCTGCCCTGCAGCTTTATGCTGGTGGCGGCAATGAATCCGTGTCCCTGCGGCTACCTGGGCGATCCACGGCGCGAATGCCGCTGCTCGCCCGCCCAGATTCAGCGATATCGCGCCCGGATCAGCGGCCCCTTGCTCGACCGTATCGACCTCCACGTCGAGGCCCCCTCGCTGGGCTTCGAAGAACTGCGCGAGACCCGGCCGGGCGAACCGTCAGCCGCCATCCGTGAACGGGTCGCCGGAGCGCATCACCGACAGCGCGTCCGGTTTGCGGGCACCCGCACGGCGGTCAACGCCCGGATGTCTCATGCGCAGCTCCGGCGGCATTGCGCCATCGATGCCGCATTGGGCCGGCTGTTGCAGCAGGCCATGGAGCAGCTGCAGCTTTCAGCCCGCGCTTACGATCGTGTGCTCAAGGTGGCCCGCACCATCGCCGACCTGGCCGGCGCCGACGCCATCGCCGCTCCTCATCTGCTTGAGGCCATTCAATACCGCAGCCTGGATCGGAACTTGTTTTATTGAGGCGCCGGCCCGCGGACTCAGATCCGTTTGAGCAGGTCCAGCCAGCGCGCCCAGCCCTCGTCGCGGCCCTTCCTATTGGCCGGATTGGTGTTGGCTGGATCCTCGCCCGATCGCATGAAACCATGGCCGGCGCCGTCGTAGGTCGCCGGCTCGAAGATCTTTCCGGCGGCCTTCATCTGTGCCGCCGTCTCGGGCACGTTTGCGGTGATGCGCGCGTCGTTCCCGCCGTAGAAGCCGTAAATGGGGCAGCCGATGCGGGCGATTTCCTTTTCGGACGGCGTGTCGCCATAAAACACGAATCCCGCCTTGATGTCTTTGTTGTTGCAGGCGAACCGGAAGGTCTGCCGTCCGCCCCAGCAGAAGCCGCCCACCACGACCTTGCCGTTGCCGGCGGGCAGCGTGCGGACGTATTCCACCGTGGCGCCCAAATCGGCCGTGATCTGATCGGGTGGCAATGAGCCGATAACCTGGCGGACATTGCCGCCCAGCTCAACACTGCCGCCTCCGCCCGGGGCCATGCCGGAAAGGAGGTCGGGGGCAATGGCGATGTAGCCCGCCTCCGCCAGGCGGTCGACCACGTTCTGCACCCAGTCGGTATGGCCAAAGATCTCGTGGATCACCACGACCGCCGTGGCTTTCCCCTTGACCTCCGGGAAGCCGATAAAACACCGAACCACTCGATCACCGTGTCTGACGGAGACCCATTCAAGATGACGGGGCGATTTCTCAACGCGCGCCTTGGCCCAGTCCTGGGCGGAAGCGGCGGAGGCGGCGAGCAAAGCGGCGGAGGCGAAAACGGAGACGGAGAGACGGTTCATGGAGAGTCCTTGCATGCGCATTGCAGGTTGTTACGAGCGGGGTGTTGGTCAGCGGGGGGACGCCGCGGGCCGTGGAAAAGGGCTCCGTTAATTGATGCGACCCAGTCCGCCTGTCAAACGCCCCTCGCCGGAATTATTCCCGCGAGGCGCCGCCTCGGACGGTTGCGGCGGCACGAGCCTCGACGGGCGCCAGGCTACCGCAAGAAGCCCGCCGATATCGGGCGGAGAGTCTTCGCCCCCCCTCCATCGGTCTCCCCTCGCTTGATTTTTTCAACGACGGCCATGACCCCGGCGGGCGATTGCTGCGAGCGCAGCAGCTGCGCCATCACGTCCATGTATGGAGCCACGCTGCTGAAGAACCGTTTGTAGGCGGCGCAAAGGTAGTTCAGCCCCGGTTCGCCGTCGGGCGTGCGCAGAAAGCGGTGTTTCGGGCACTCGCCGTGACAGGCAAACCGCCAGTCGCACGCGCGACAATACGCCGGCAGGGTGTCGCTTTTGTCCGCGCCGAACTTCCGTTGGCGTTGCGACTCGACCATGTCGCCCAGCGATTCGCTCATCACGTTGCCAAGGCGATACGACGGATACACGTAGTGATCGCACGAATAGACATCGCCGTTGTGCTCGATCGCCAACGCCCGGCCGCATTTTTCGGAAAACACGCAAACGCCCGCCGGCGCCCCGACCCAGTTGGCGAGCGTCGCATCGAACAGCTGCACGAAAACGCGGCCGACGTCGCGGCGCACCCACTCATCGAAAATGGCCACGAGAAACTCGCCGTAATGCTCGGGCCGCACGCTCCACGCGGTGACCTGCGTCGCCGGGTCGGCGTCGCCGTGCAAATCCGGCGGGCTGGCGAGGGACAGCCCGCCGGCATCGCCGGCTGGGGCCAAGCGCTCGACGAGCGGGATGAATTGCATGAACCGCGACCCAAAGCGCCGCAAAAACTGATAAACCTCGCGGGGCTTCCGCGAGTTCTGGCGGTTCACGACCGCGAGCGTGTTGAAATCGACTTTATTGCGTTTCAGGCATTCGAGCCCGGCCATGACCCGGTCGAAGGTGGATTTGCCGCCGCGGTCCACCCGGTAGGCGTCGTGCAGCGCCCGCGGGCCGTCGATGCTGATGCCGACGAGAAAACCTTGTTCGCGCAGAAACACGCCCCATTCGTCATCGAGCAGCGTGCCGTTGGTTTGGAGCGCGTTGGTGATGCGGCGGCCATTGGCATGGCGCCGCTGCAGCTCGACGACCTTGCGGAAAAAGCCGACCCCAAGCAGCGTGGGCTCTCCGCCCTGCCACGCGAAGGCGACCTCCTCGCCCGGCTGCGATGCGATGTAATCCCGGATATAGCGCTCAAGCACCTCGTCGCTCATCCGAAAGTTGTGCGTGTCGGGATAGAGCTTCGTCTTTTCGAGATAGAAACAATAGGTGCAATCGAGATTGCACAGCGGCCCCATGGGCTTCGTCAGCAGATGAAACGGCGTCGGGGTGCGCGTCGACGTAGGGACCGGGGGCGGGGTCATCGTGCGTGCGAGATTTGCGGCAAACGGGATCGCAATCGAGTCCAAAGAGACGACCGGCGTTTTTTTTGCCGCTGGCAACGGCGGACGATTGTGGAGGATCCGCGTATTCGCGGTAAACCCGGCGAAGAACCGATTCGCGCGGTTAAGCGCGTGCCTGGCGCCAGGCGTCGGGTCGTCTTCGGCCGGAAACGCGTTCTCGCCGCCGGGTCGCTTTGTCGCTCCGTTGCTCACCAGCACGCCCTCGGCGCGCGCGAATCGCCCGCCGACAGCGGCGCGGCCTCCCTCCGGTCGAAAGCTGATGGCGCAAAGGGGGATGCCGGCCGGCTTACAATCCCCGGAGGAGTTCGCGAGCCGATGCGCGGGCGGGGTCGAGGGCGAGCACCCGCCGCAAGGCTGTCTCGGCACCGGCGCGATCGCCGCTCCGCAGGAGAATGGTGGCGCGAGCGTAGGGATAATCGGCGACCCGAGGCGCCAGCGATTCGGCCTCGTCGAGCGCTTTAAGCGCTTCAGGCGAGCGGTTGGTTTGCACGAGCAGGAGGCCGAGGTTATACCACGCGCGGTCGAGACGGGGGTCGCGGCGGAGGGCTTCGCGCAAGGCGAGTTCGGCGTCCGCGAGCTTTCCGGCGGCGGCGAACGCAAGCCCTGCCTGATAGGCGGGACCGGCCTGTTGCGGATTCTTTTGCGCTCCCCCCCAGAGCATCGCGGCGGCATCGGCCGGGCGACCCAGATAATCGAGGACCACACCCAGTGATTCGTAGAAGACGGGGGAATAGGGATCCCATTCGATGGCCTTGCGCAAAGGCGTCTCCGCGTCCGCCGCCCGGTGCCGATTGAACATATCCTGGCCGATGCGCATCTGGCCGGCCGGCTGATCCGCGCCAAGCGCGAGATAGGCTTCAAGTTCTTTTCGTTCCGGGGAATTGTCGGCCAGATCGGGAGACAACGCCCACTCGGCGTCGAGACGCACCAGGCGTGACGTGTCGTGCAACAATGGCCG
>Ga0156277_10804_pt2 | contig 10022 bp, 5 predicted proteins | sample RifCSPlowO2_12_FD_107926 | JGI IMG/M metagenome (GOLD analysis project Ga0156277, IMG submission 107926) | Verrucomicrobia bacterium RIFCSPLOWO2_12_FULL_64_8
ATCCCGAACGTTTTCTACAACACCAGCCTCCAGCTCGCCGAGGTGGTCGAAAGCTGCCCGGCCGTCACCGATCTCGCCACGCGCTGCCTCTTCCTGCCCGACTATTTCAATCACCTGCTCTCGGGCCGGATGGAGAACGAGTTCACCATCGCCAGCACTTCGCAGCTGATCGACGTCCACTCCACCGGCTGGTCGCGCGCCACGCTCGACCATTTCCATCTTCCGGCGCAGTGGTTCACTCCGCCCGTGTTGTCGGGCACGAAGCTCGGCCGCGTCACCCGTCTGCCCGCCCTGAAGGGCGCGCAGGTCATCGCCGTGCCCGGTCACGACACCGCGGCCGCCTACGACGCCATGCCCGCCGATCCGGCCGGCGGCGACCTTTACCTGAGCTCCGGCACCTGGTCGCTGGTCGGGTTCGAAAGCGGCACACCGGTGCTCGGCCCGGAAGCGCTCGCCGCCCGCATTTCCAACGAGCGCACCGGCGACGGCCGCTACCGCCCCCTGACCAACGTCATCGGCCTCTGGCTGCTCGAGGGCACGCTCAAGGACTTCGCGGGCCGCCCGCGCACCGACGCCGCGTGGGCCGCGCTCATCCGCGCCGCTGAAAAACTCCCCGCGCCGCCGGTGCTCTTCGATGTCACCGATCCGGCCTTTGCCAATCCGCCGTCCATGCGCTCGGCCCTCGACGCCCAGCTGAAGAGACGGCAGGCCGCGCCCCCCCGGAACCTCGCCGGCTACACGCGCCTCATCTGCGCCTCGCTCGGCCGCGGCCACGCCGACGCCATGCGCGCCTTTGAGCGGCTGGCCGGCCGGAAGTTCAAGCGCATCCTCATGGTCGGCGGCGGCTCCAGGAACCGCCTGCTCTGCCAGTCCACGGCCGATGCCGCCGGTCTGCCCGTGGTTTCGTTGTCGCTCGAAGGCACCGCCGTCGGCAATATTGCCCGCCAGCTCATCGCCTTCGGTGCGGTGCAGAATCTCGCCACCTTTCGCGCCCATCTCACGCAAAACATCAGGCAAACACTCTACCGGCCCCAAACCTGACCACGGACCACACGGATTAACCCGGATTCAGATTCAAATCCGTGCCCATCCGCGAAATCCGTGGCCAAAAAATCGATCTTGGCCATGCCTTCTGCCAGACAAATCTCCGCCGCCTACCGCCTCGCGCGTTCGGCCTACGCAGATTACGGCGTCGACACCGAGGCCGCGATCAGGCGCGCGCGCGCCGTGCCCATTTCGCTCCATTGCTGGCAGGCCGACGACGTGCGCGGCCTCGAGACGCCGCGGGAGGGCCTCGACTCCGGCGGCCTCATGGCCACCGGCGGCTATCCGGGCCGCGCCCGCAACGGCGACGAGATGCGCGCCGACCTCGACCAGGTGCTGAGCCTGTTGCCCGGCCGGCAGCGGCTCAACCTCCACGCCTTCTACGCGGAGACCGGCAACGAGCACGTCGATCGCGACGAGCTTGAGCCGAAGCATTTCCAGCGCTGGCTCGACTGGGCCCGGCGGCGCCGGATCGGGCTCGACTTCAATCCGACCTACTTTGCGCACCCGCTGGCCACGTCCGGCTTCACCCTGGCGCACGCCGACCCGGCCATCCGGCGGTTCTGGATCGCCCACGGCCGCGCCAGCCGGCGCATCGCCCAGCATTTCGCCCGGAAACTCGGCACGCCCTGCGTGAACAACCATTGGATTCCCGACGGCGCGAAGGACTCCCCCGCCGACCGCTGGGCGCCGCGCGCGCGGCTGGTCGAGGCCTACGACGCGATCTTCGCCGACCGTTCCATCAACCGGAAGCTCTGCGTCGACGCCGTCGAGGGCAAACTCTTCGGCCTCGGCAGCGAAGAGTACGTCGTCGGCTCGCAGGAATTCTATTCGAGCTACGCCCTGAGCCGCGGTCTCGTGCTCTGCCTCGACCTCGGCCATTATCATCCCACCGAATCGGTGGCCGACAAGGTCTCGGCCTTCCTGCAATTCCATCCCCGCCTGTTGCTGCACACGAGCCGGCCGGTGCGCTGGGACAGCGATCACGTGGTCATCCTCGACGACCCGGTGCGCAATCTCTTCCTCGAAATCGCGCGCGGGGACGCCTGGAACCGGATTTTTGTGGCGCTCGATTTTTTCGACGCCTCGATCAACCGGATCGCCGCCTACATCACCGGCGCGCGCGCCACGCGGCAGGCGATCCTCTGCGGCCTGCTCGATCCGTCCGCGCGCCTGCGCGCCGCCGAGGCCGCCGGCCGCGGGCACGAGCGGCTGGCGCTCGCCGAGCAGGCACGGGCGCTGCCGTGGGGCGCGGTGTGGGACGAATTGTGCGTCCGCGAGGGCGTGCCCGCCGGCTCCGGCTGGCTTGCCGACGTGGCGCGGTATGAAAAGAAGGTGCTGGCGAAACGCTCATGAGATATCCCGGGTCAACGGCGGAGGGTGTTGACATCAACGCGCTAACGCACCTCGACTCATGGACCAACGCGTTGGGGTCAACGCGTTCCACCCATTCCCGATCATGGACCTGAGCCACCGCCAGCCTCCCGGCGCCGACCGGCGCGTCCAGCTCCTGGCCACGTGCCTGTGCGACGCATTTTATGACGACGTCGCCATCGCGACGGTCGAGGTGCTCGAGCACCTGGGCTGCACGGTGGAATTTCCGGAGGGCCAGACCTGCTGCGGGCAGCCGGCCTTCAACGCGGGCGATTGGGCGGCGTCGCGGCGCGTCGTGCGGCACACCGCCCGTGTTTTTGCGGGAGACGTCCCCATCATCGTGCCGTCGGGCTCCTGTGCGGCCATGCTGTTTCACGGCGCGCCCCTCGAATTCGAGGACGAGCCCGACCGGGCTGACGTGGCCGCCCTGGGCCGGCGCGCGTGGGAGCTGGCCGATTTCATCGTCCACGGCCTCGGCGTGAAATCGTGGCCGGGCCGCTGGGCCGGCACGATCGCGTTCCATCGCTCCTGCCACTCGCGCGGCTCGGGGAGCGCCGCGGCCGCCGAGCTGCTGCTGGCCTCCATCGACGGCGCGAAGGTCGTGCCGATCGGCGAGGCCGAGCAGTGCTGCGGCTTCGGCGGCACGTTTGCGGTGGGTTTCCCCAACGTCTCCAGCGGCATGGGCGCCCTCAAACTCGAGCACGTCCGGGCCGCGCAGCCGGACCTGCTCGTTTCGGCCGACATGAGCTGCCTGATGCATCTCGGCGGCCTGGCGGAAAAGGAAGGCAAACCGATCAAGACCCGGCATCTCGCCCAGGTGCTGCGCGACGCGTTGAAGGGGAACCAGGTAGTGAGGGAATGAGGGATCAAATTTTCCAACTCGTTTCTCCTCATCACCTCACTCCCTTACTCCCCCACTCCCTCACTCCCGTCTCCCATGCCCCGCCAGCCCATCGACCAATACGCCGCCCGCCTTGCGCCCGAGACGCGCACCGCGGTCCGCCTGAGCGCGAAGCGCACGCACGAAAAGCGGTGGCAGATCCTGTTCGAGCGCTTCGCGGACCCCGACGCCTTGCGCCGCCTGGCCGGCGCCATCAAGCAGCACACGGTGGACAACCTCGACACGTACCTGCCGGCCGTCGAGGCGAAGCTGCGGGCCAACGGCGCGCAGGTGCATTGGGCCGCCACCGCCGAGGCCGCCTGCGCCATCGTCCTGCGACTCATGCAGGAGCGCCGCGCCACGAAAATGGTGAAGTCCAAGACCATGGTCAGCGAAGAGATCGGCCTGGCGCCGTTTCTGGAAAAACACGGCATCGAGGCGCTCGAGACCGACCTCGGCGAATTCATCATCCAGATCGACCACGATCACCCCAGTCACATCATACGGCCGATCATCCACAAGAAACGCCAGCAGGTGGCCCAAAGCTTCGAGCGCGAGGGCCTCGGCGCGTACAATGACGAGCCCGCCGTCCTGACGCGCCGCGCCCGCGAGTTCCTTCGCCATAAATACCTCGCCGCCGACGTGGGTTTGACCGGCGCCAACTTCGTCTCGGTTGAGAGCGGCCGCATCGTCCTGGTCACCAACGAGGGCAATTCGCGTTTCTGCCTCGCCCCCACCCGCTGCCACCTGGTGCTCGTGGGCATCGAAAAGCTCGTGCCGCGCGACCGCGACCTCTCGCTCCTGCTCAATTTGCTGGCGCGCACCGCCACCAGCCAGCAGCTCTCCGTCTACACCGAGTTCATCGCCGGTCCGAGATCGCCGGGGCAGCCCGACGGGCCGGAGGAGATGCACGTCATTTTCGTCGACAACGGCCGGACTGAAGTGCTCGCCTCGTCCTGCCGCGAAATCCTCCGCTGCATCCGCTGCGGGGCCTGCCTCAACGCCTGCCCCGTCTACCGCCAGGTCAGCGGCCACGCCTACCGCAGCGTGTACCCGGGCCCGCTCGGCGCGGTGCTCTCGCCTTTGCTCGCCGGCCCGCATTTCCCGGAACTGGCCGATTTGCCAAAGGCCTCGTCCCTGTGCGGGTTGTGCAACGAGGTCTGCCCCGTTGACATTCCCATCTCCGACCTTCTGCTGCGGCTGCGCGACAAGGGCAAACGCGCCGGCGCGCCCCTGGCCTCGGCCGCGACCCCCCCCATGGGCCTGTGGACGCTGCTCGCCTCCCAACCCGCCGCGTGGCGGGCAGCGCTCTTCGGCGGCCGGTTGTTGAACGTCCTGCCCCCGTCGTTGCTGCCCGTGCCCTCCGTTCGGGCGTGGACGGAGAAACGGACCCTGCCGGCCTGGCGCGGCGGTGCTTTCCGCCAATGGTTCAAGAACCGCAAAAGGCAATGACCGCAAAACGTATAGCGTGGCCGCCGCAACCAAAGAAAGGCGATATGAGGTTTTGGCCACAAAAAGGCACAAGATTTCTCCAGCTACGGCAACGTCGCCATTGCGCCTATAGGCGCGCAGGCGATTCCAGTCGGAGTCGCAGGGCTTTTTGCGCCACTTTGCGGCAACAAGAAATCTTCGCGACCCCGTGCATTTTCAGGGATACCGGTACCAAGGGCTCAAGAATGAACTCCTTGCTTCGAAATTATGCGCCTTCTGTGCCTTTTGTGGTCAATCTCCTCTTCCCATGAGTTCTGACCGTGACGCCATTCTTTCCCGGGTGCAGGCGGCGCTGGCGCCCCTGCGCGAACGCGTCGCACTGCCCGATTGGGATCGCGAGCTCGTACGGATGCGCGGGGCCGCAAGGCCGGCCGACCTTTGGTCGCTGTTTGCCGAGCGGCTCCGGGCCGTCAACGGCACGCCGCTCGAATCCGCCGCCAACCTGGTGGCCCTGCTGGTAAAAAACAACTGGCGGCACGGATACTGCGATCCGGCATTGTGGCCGGAACTCCGCTCCGCTTTCCCCCCGGACTTCAACGTCGAAACCCATTTCGATCGCACGCGGGTCGATGATTACCAGTTCGGCATCACCCTGGCCGCCGGCGCGATTGCCGAAACCGGCACGCTGATCCTGACCGACCAGACCACGTCCTCCCGGCTGGCCGCGCTCGCGCCCTGGGTCCACGTGGCCGTCCTGCACCGCGACCGGATCTTCGCCGATCTGGCGGAGGCAATCGCGGCCATGCCGGCCGACCCAAACGTCATCTGGGTCACCGGTCCCTCCAAGACCTCCGACATCGAGGGCATACTTATCGAAGGCGTCCACGGCCCGGGCGTGCAGGTCGCGCTCCTGCGGGGGGATTAGGCGGCCCGGCCCGCATATCCCGAGAATCCGCCATCGCCGCGATCGAACGCTGTGAACAATCGCAGCAACGGGGGGGACGCGCCGCCATTTGTACGACCGGTGCATTTTGGCGACGAATTTGTCTCCGTGTCATTCTGAGCGAAGCGAAGAATCCAATAGCCCGGGAGCCGGCAACATGGTTTTGGATGGCTGATTAATGACCCGCGGCCCGGCACTTCGCTCCGCTTAGAGAGACCGTTGCGCCGTGGATTTTCGTGTGACTCGCGCCTTTCGTGGCGGGGCATTCCTTGGTTGCGGCGTTTCGCCGGGAAATACGCGGACTGGTGGTCCGTTCGCAATCCGCCAACCAGGCCGGGGCCGGCCGGCATTATCTTACTGTCAGACCAACCGGCCCCGGCCTGGTTGGCGGATTGCGAACGGGGCCCGGCACTTCGCTCCGCTTAGAGAGACCGTTGCGCCGTGGATTTTCGTGTGACTCGCGCCTTTCGTGGCGGGGCATTCCTTGGTTGCGGCGTTTCGCCGGGAAATACGCGGACTGGTGGTCCGTTCGCAATCCGCCAACCAGGCCGGGGCCGGCCGGCATTATCTTACTGTCAGACCAACCGGCCATCGACTTAAAAACGACCCCGGGTTTGTTAATGAGTCCGGCCGGACCCAACCCGCGTTCGGTCACACCCCTTCCGATGCCTGCCGAAGAAATTTTTTTCGCGGCCTTCGTTTCCTTTATTAGTCCATCGTTGCGGAACCACGGTCGCCGTACCGAGCTGCCGTTTTCGTTCCCCGTCCTCCGCCGCAATCCTGTGCCGTCGCCCGCCTTTTTTCGCTGATTCGCCCCGGCGGCGGCGGCGGAAGTCTGCGAAGCCCCGGTTCCTTTTCAACCGAAACCCCGCCAAAACCACGCAGCCCATGAACATGAAAGCCAAAGCTACACAGCCCCGCCGCCCGTCGGCGCTCCTGGCGGCCGCCCTGCTGATCGCCTCCCCTGCGACCTACGCGCAGTCCGCCGCGACCTCGTCCGGGTCCGCGACTCCCTCCCCCGAAGAGGAAGTGGTCAAGCTCTCCCCGTTCCAGGTCGATGCCTCGAAGGACATCGGCTACTATGCGGAGAACACGCTGGTCGGCAGCCGCCTCAACACCAACGTCGCCGATCTTGCCGCTTCCATCACGGTCGTCACCAAGCAGCAGCTGATCGACACCGGGGCGCTCGATATCAACGACGTCTTCATGTATGAGTCCAACACGGAGGGCGCCAACACCTACACGCCGTATATCTTCAACCGCAGCCTCGTGCGCGACGGCATCAGCGGATACTCCGGTGACGACGGCTCGTCCTTCGGCATCGCCACCGCCAACCGGGTGCGCGGCCTGGGCGTGGCGGATACGGCGCAAAACAACTACCCGACGATCTCCCGCCTGGCGTTTGACGCCTACAACACCAACTCGGTGGAAATCAACCGCGGCCCGAACTCCCTGCTCTTCGGCACGGGCAGCCCGGCCGGCATCGTCAACCAATCCTCCAGTGAAGCGGTGCTGGGCAGGCGCCACGCCACGGTGAGCGCGCGATTTGGCAGCTTCGGCGCCTACCGCTTCACCCTCGACGCCAACGTTCCACTCAGCGACAAAGTCGCCATTTACGTGGCCGGTTTGTACGATTCCCGGGGCTTCCAACGGAAACCCTCGTCCGATATCTACCGCCGCCGGTATGCGGCCATCACGATCAAGCCGACCTCCAAGACCAAGCTCACGGCGAGCTACGAACACTACAGCAATTTCAACAACCGGCCCAATTACATCTCGCCGTCCGACTTGGTGAGTCCGTGGATCCAGGCGGGCAAGCCGAGCTGGAACCCAACCACCCAGCTGATCACGTTCGCCGACGGCTCAGTCAAGGGTCCGTATCTGCAGTCGACGCTGGATAAGCGGTGGGTCGCGGGGTTGCCAAGCGCGGACGGCAACCTGACCGATACAACCTCGGTTTTTTACGTTCCGGGCCTCCAACTGCTCACCAACCGCGCCACGCTGGTGATCGACCAAGGTAACATCATTTATTTCCCCGCCGCCACCGCACAGTTTGGCGGCGCGGCACCGGGCCTGCCCGCCGTGACTTCGCGGAATGCCGCCGGATGGACGGTCGCCCAATGGATCGCCTCCGCCACCCGGTACGCCCAGTCCCGCGCCTACATCGCGCCCCTGCCGCCGCAGTCGGTTTTTGCCGCCACCGGCGCGACCAATTACGGCCGCTGGACCGAAGTATCCGTCACCGACCAGTCGATCTACGATTGGGAGGAATACAACGTCCAGGGCGGCAATTACGGCCGCCAAAGGGCGCAGGTGTTCAACATCGAGCTGCAGCAGGAGATCCTGCCCAACCTCAATCTGAGCGTCGGCTGGTTCCGGCAGGAGTTTCAGGAATTGACCCACTACGGTTTGGGCCAGGCCAACCAGGCCGCCCGCCTTTATGTCGACCCCAATACCAACTTGCTCGATGGGACGCCCAATTCTTACTACGGCTCGCCGTATGTCCTCGACTCGCAGTTGGACACGTTTTACGTGCCCGAAAGCAACAACAGCGTGCGGGCCATGGTCGCCTATGAGTTGAACCTGACCGACAAGGACAACTGGCTGCGTCACCTCGGCAGGCATCGTTTCCTGGGACTCGGCTCCAAACAAAAGACCTGGAAGAACAACCTGCGCTATCGTCTTTCGTTCGACGGCGGTGACGCCCGTTTCCTGCCTTCGGCAGCGAATCTGGCCGCCACGGGCAACTCCCGCAACAGCTTTGCGGCCAACGCCGCCAACGTTCAGCGCATCTTCTACCTCGGCCATAACAAGGACACGGTCGTGGATCGGGGCGTCGCTAATCTCGCTTCGGCCGGTTACGGCGGGCCGGAATCCGCCTCGCTCACTTATTACGACTGGAACAGCGCCCCGCAGGCGATTCGCACCACCACGATGCCGTTCCACCAGAATCTGTTTTACGCCGGCGCGAACTACGGCGTTTTCAAGCGGAATCTGGATTCGGCCAGCGGGTCGTGGCAAGGCTACTTGTGGAAGAACCGCATCATTCCGACCGTCGGATGGCGCCGGGACAAGCTGATGATTCAGACCTATAACGGACGGAAAGCCGACGGCACCCTCCTGACCAACGAAGATCTCGTCAGCAACGGGTTTGCCCAGCCCAACTTCTGGAACAATCTCGGCGCGCCATTCCGGATCTCGGGCAATACCACGACCAAGGGCGTCGTGGTGCGGCCGTTCAAGGACTGGGCCGGGATCGAAAGTTCCGCCTCGAGCGGCAGCTTCGTGGCGGGGCTGCTCAAGAATCTGAGCTTTCACTACAACGAGTCGGACAACTTCAACGCTCCGCCAGCCATCCAGGTCGACTTCTACGACCAGGTTCTGGGCAAGCCCTCGGGTACCGGCAAGGACTATGGCATCGGGGTCAACCTGTTCGACGACAAGCTGGTGCTGAACCTCAACTGGTACGAGAGCAACAACAAGAACGTGCCGGCTAGCGCGGCGCGTAATGCCATCGATCGCACCGTACGAATCGACACGACCTCCGCGAGGCGCTGGGCCGAATACGTCGTGCGCATCAAACACGGTCAGGATCCGCGGACGGACCTGAATTTCCACAACAACACGATCAATCCCCTGAGCCAGCAGGAGCAGGACGAAATCGCGGCCATCGTGGAGCTGCCGTACACCTGGCCGGCCACTTATCAAGGCGCCATCAACGGGACGGAGACCGACATTTCCAAGGGTTTGGAATTCCAGATGGTCTACAATCCGAAGCGCAACTGGAACATCAAGCTGACCGTGGGCCAGCAGAAGGCGACGGTTTCCGACTCCGTCGGCGAGCTGCTGACCTGGCTGGCGGTCCGCAAGCCGTTTTGGGAGGGTCTGAGGTCGATCAACTTCGTCCCCGGCGGTACGATCAATGGCATCGATGTGACCCAGCCGATGACCAGGGCGAACGGCAACCGGCTGGATCTGTCCAACTTCTGGAACGGCTACGGCTTCACCCAAGACGCCGCGTTCAACGACGCCCCGTCCGGTCCCGCGGGAGGCACCGGCTCGCCGGCCGTTACGTTTGCCCAAATCGTCGAACCGGATCTCTTCTCGCTCACCTCGACCAAGGGCACCAAGGTGGCGAATCTTCGGGAATGGTCCTGCAGCCTCATCACCAACTACGCCTTCCAGGGCGAGCGGTTGAAGGGCTTCTCCATCGGCGGCAGCTTCCGCTGGGCGGATTCGGCGACGGCGGGTTATATGGGCTTGTTGGATCCGGCGACTTACTCGCATCCGGCCGGCAGCCCGGGCCCGGCGTACCCCGCGGGCACCCCCATTGCGAACATCGTCTTCCCG
>Ga0156277_10956_pt2 | contig 10020 bp, 7 predicted proteins | sample RifCSPlowO2_12_FD_107926 | JGI IMG/M metagenome (GOLD analysis project Ga0156277, IMG submission 107926) | Verrucomicrobia bacterium RIFCSPLOWO2_12_FULL_64_8
AGCCGACAATAAGGGTCAGAAGCGCCACGGCGATGGGATACCAGAGACCGGCGTAGATGTCGCCCGTGAAAACGACGATGGAGGCGGCAATCAGCGGCAGAAAGCCGCCGAACCAGCCGTTGCCGATGTGGTAGGGCAGCGACATCGACGTATACCGGATGCGTGTCGGAAACAGTTCGACCAGAAAAGCGGCAATCGGCCCATAGACCATCGTCACATAAAGCACGAGCAAGACGAGCAGGGCCACGAGCGCGGGTTTGTTCATGCGCGCCGGATCGGCCGATTGGGGATAGCCGGCGGGCGCGAGCGCTTCGTCAAACTTCCGGGCGTCAAAGCCGGTCACCGCATCCCGTCCGCCGATGTCGAGTACGAGCGGAGCCTCCGGCCGGCTGGGCGCCAGCGTGAAGGGAATGCTGCGGACATTCAGGTAACCGCGGGCCCGGTCCGTCTCCGACTGCGCGCGTTTCACCCCGACGATCTTGCCCGCGGCGTCGACGATCGCTTCAACCACCAGTTCGACCGTGTTGCGGTACTCCGTGGTGTGCAAAATAACCGGCGCATTCTCCATGGCCTCGGCCAGCGCCGGGTTGGCCGTGCGGGTAAGACCGCGAAAAATGGGCACGTAGGTGAAGACCGCCAGCGCACAACCGGCGAGCATGATTCCCTTCCGGCCGATGCGGTCCGATAGGCGGCCGAACACGATGAAAAACGGCGTGCCGATCAGCAGGGCGATGGCAATGAGGGTGTAGCCGGTGACAAAATCCACCTTCAGCGTGCTGGTCAGAAAATAAAGCGCGTAGAACTGTCCGCAGTACCACACGACCCCCTGGCCCGCCGTGGCTCCAAACAGTGCGCGCAGCACCAGATGGCTGTTGTCCCAGCGCGCAAAGCTTTCCGTCAGCGGCGCTTTTGAAGTTTTCCCCTGGGCCTTGATCTCCGCGAAAACCGGCGACTCCTGCAGCTTCAGCCGGATGTAGACCGAGATCGCCAGCAGAACCACCGAGACAAGGAAGGGGATGCGCCAGCCCCAGACTTCGAAGGCGGTCGGACCTTTCGGATCGGCCGGATCATATGGATGGTTCAACCAGATCCGCAGCGGCGCAATCACCACCAGCGATAGAAACAGGCCCAGCGTGGCCGTCGTCTGAATCCAGCTCGTATAATAGCCACGTTTCCCGTGGGGGGCGTGCTCGGCCACATACGTCGCGGCCCCGCCGTATTCACCTCCCAGCGCCAGACCCTGCGCCACGCGCAGGATCACGAGGATGATTGGCGCGAGAAAACCGATGCTCTTGTAGGTCGGCAGCACGCCCACCAGGGCGGTCGAAATACCCATGACCACGATGGTGACCAGAAACGTGTATTTGCGGCCGACCAGATCGCCGATGCGGCCAAAGACGAGCGCACCGAACGGCCGCACCGAGAAGCCAACCCCGAAAAGCGCCAGGCTGGAAAGGAAGGCCGCAGTTTCATTTTCCGGCGGGAAAAACAGCCTGCCGAAGAACGCCGCCAGCGTGCCGTAGATGTAGAAATCGTACCACTCGAACACGGTGCCGAGCGACGAGGCGAAAATGACGAGCTTGTGGCGACGTTCGAGGGCTTCGGACGGAACCAAGGAGGTCATGCGGCGGGGCAGAAAGCGTCTCCCAAGAGGCATGGATTGCCCCATTCTTCAAGTCCGGATTCCCTCCAATATTCCTATTCCCGCTTCAGTTCGCGGGTCATGAGCGCCAGGAGCGCTTCGGCGGGCTTTTTGCCTTCGAAGAGGATCCGGTGGACCTCGGCAAGGATCGGCGCGCTGATTCCGCGTTCGACGCACAGGCAGTGGAACGATTCGGTTGTCTGGTAGCCCTCGACCACGGTCCGGCGGCCGGCGAGCAGTTCGGCGGCCGCGCGGCCCTCGCCGATGTGCTGGCCGAAGTCCCGGTTGCGGCTCCAGCCCCCGTAACAGGTGGCCACGAGATCACCCGCTCCGCTTAAACCGTAGAACGTCTCCGTTCTCGCCCCGAGTGCAGCCCCGACGCGCACCATCTCGGTCAGCGCGCGGGTCATGAGGGCGGCCTTGGCGTTGTCGCCGAGCCGCAGGCCGTCGCAGCACCCGGCGGCGATGGCATAAATGTTTTTCAGACACCCGCCAAACTCGACCCCGGCCAGATCATCGCTCGTATAGAGGCGCAGGGTCGGCCCGCTCATGGCCGTCTGCACCTGTCGCAAGAACGGGTCGATCCGTTCCGTGGCCAACACCATCGCGGCCGGCAGCCCCCGAGCCACCTCGGTCGCGGTGGTGGGGCCCGTGAGCGCCGCGACCGCAAATCGCGGCAGCACGGCACGAACCACCTCGCTGGGCCGCAGGTGCGTGCCGAGTTCAAGGCCCTTGGCCAGACTCACCATGAGTTTCAGCGGCGTTACCGGGCCCAAGCTGTCCCGGATGAGCTCACACCATGTCCGCAGCGCCTGGGTCGGGCAGGCCAGCATTGCGACTTCGGCCTCCGCCAGCACCGGCTTCAACTCATGGCCGATCTTCAGGTTCGCAGGCAGCGGAAAGCCGGGCAGGTAGTCGGCATTCGCGCGCGCCGCGTCCAGCGTGCGGGCTTGCTCCCGGCGCCGTGGCACGAGCGTGACCGCGTGGCCGAGCCGCAGCAGGTGCAAGGAAAAGGCCGTGCCCCAAGCGCCGGCACCGATGACACAGAAATTCATGCGGAGGACTCCACAACGGATGAACCCGGATCGGCGGAGATTAAAGCCAAATCATCAGCCACGGTGCCGATCCCGATAAAAAGGAACACTTCCCGGGCTGAACCGCGCTCGCTTAAGCCAGCGATCCGCGCCAAAAACCATCCGCGGACGACCCCCCTTATTTCAACCACGTGGGAACGCGTTCGCCCGCAATCATTTGGTCAAAAGTCTCACGGGAGTTCACGAGCTCAAAATTATTCCCGTGCACCAGCACCTCGGCGGGCAACGGCCGGGCGTTATAACGGCTGGCCATCACGTGCCCGTAGGCCCCGGCGCTGAGAAAAGCGACGTATTCGCCCTCGCCCACCTCCTGCAGAGTGCGGTGCCGGGCGAAACAATCGCCCGATTCGCAAATCGGACCGACAATATCGACCGTAAGCGCGGGACGGGTGGTGTCGCGGGTCAGCGGCACGATCTCGTGGTACGCGTCGTACATGGCCGGGCGGATGAGGTCGTTGAAACCGGCGTCGAGAATGAGGAAATTCTTCCCGTGCCCCCGCTTGAGGTATTCGACTCGCGCCAGCAGGACGCCGGCATTCCCCACGAGAAATCTGCCGGGTTCGAGGAGGATCTTGAGTCCCAAGGGCTCCAGCAACGGTTTGAGAGCGGCGCCGTAAGCCTCGGGTGTCAACGGGGGCTGATCGGCCGGCTGCGCGTCCCACCAGCCGGGAACGCCGCTCGCCAACGCGTCATGGTAAACGACGCCAATGCCGCCGCCGATGCTGAAATAGTCGATGCCGTGATCGCGCTTCAGTTGCTGGGCAAAGGGCGCAATCCGCTCCACGGCTTCGACGAATGGCTCCACCGTGGTGAGCTGGGAACCAATGTGCATCTGCACACCCTTGATCTCGAGATGGGGAAATTTGGCCGCAGCCGCGTAGGCGGCGGCGGCATACTTCAGGGGAATGCCGAATTTGTTCTCGCTCCTGCCGGTCGTGATCTTGGCATGGGTCTTCGCGTCAACATCGGGATTCACCCGGATGGCAATGGCCGCCCGGCGGCCGAGGCGTCCGGCCACATGATTGATGCGGGCGAGTTCGGGCTCGCTCTCGACATGAAAAGCATGGATGCCCGTCTCGATCGCAAAGCGGATTTCCTCCTCGGTCTTGCCCACACCGGCAAAGACGCTGCGGTCGGTCTTCACCCCCGCCGCCAAAACGCGCCTAATTTCCCCGCCACTGACGAGATCGAAGGCTGCGCCCAGGTTTGCCATGAGTCGCAGGAGGGCCAGATTGGCGTTGGCCTTCATGGCATAACACAACTGCACGTCCAACCCTGCCAGGCCGCTGACGAGGCTCCGATAGTTGTCCTCGATGGTCGCCGTGCTGTAGACGTAGGAGGGCGTGCCATACAGTCGCGCCACGGCGGCCAAGTCCACCGCCTCGCAGTGCAACGTGTTGCCGCGGTATTGGAAGTGGTGCATGAGGTCGAGCGCGCCCAGTAAAACCCGGTTGAAAAACGGGCCTTATTGCCAGTTTCCTCTTGAAAAAACGACACCAATTTTCAGAAAGCTTGCGCATGCTCCGCCGGTTGCGCCAGCTCCTCCATCGTTCGACAATCCGCATGGGGCCCATCGATAACTCGCGCATCCGGGTCACCTCCACGAAGAACGCGCAATTTGTGAGCTACCTCGTGGATAGTGGATTCCGGCGGGTCAACGTTGATCGATACGAATCGAGCCTGCGCCGGCGGCGGACTCTTCGCAGCGTCTTCTTCTGGCTGTTGGGAGCGGGCAGCGCCTGGATCGTCATTGAAAGCGCCAAGGCGCTTTCGAGCTTCTGAGCAGACGCGGGACGGGACGGGAGGGGCCACCCCGCGTCTGGCGACCAAGGTCGCCTAGGCGGCCAGTCTGAACGACCCGGCGGTCCGGCCCAGCCGGCGCCCGGCAGGCGCCGGGAACCGGGTGACCCTAGCCATCGCGACCGGCCGTCGCGCCCGATCGTAGTCGGCGACGGCCAGAGCGAAGATCGCCGCGACGCTCGCGGCGGCCAGGAGATCGCCAGCCCCGGGGCTGGAGGGACTCAGAACGGCCGCGGCCAGCATGATACCGAAAAGGGAGAGGATTGAGAGCAGTGTCTTCATGGCAGTATGTTGATGCCCTTGAAAACCCGCCTTCCGGCGAAAAGTTGCAGAAAAAGTCAGGGAGTCCCACACCGGAAAAAAGGTGCGAAAGCCGGGCGGACGACCATCGCGCCGGCAGACACAAGGCGTTCAGCCCGCGCCGGCGCCCGCACCGGCGGAAACCGGCTTGAATGCGGACCGAACCGCAGCCTTCACGTAGTCGCGGTTCATGCGGGCGATAAACTCGTGGCTGATGAGCTTCGGACAGGCGGCGCTGCATTCGTAGTAGTTGGTGCAGTTGCCGAAACCCTCCGCATCCATCGTCTGCACCATGGCGAGCACGCGGCGATCGCGCTCGGCCTGTCCTTGGGGCAGCAGACCGAGGTGTGAAACCTTGGCGGCCACGAAAAGCATCGCGCTCGCGTTTTTGCAGGCCGCCACGCAGGCACCGCAACCGATGCACGCGGCGGCATCCATCGCCAGGTCGGCGGCATTCTTGGGCACCGGAATGGAGTTGGCATCCGGTGCGCTGCCCGTGCGGACGGTGATGAAACCTCCGGCCTGCGTGATCCGGTCGAAGGCCGCGCGGTCGGTGATCAGATCCTTGACGACCGGGAACGGCCGGGCGCGGAACGGCTCCACGGTGATCACATCGCCATCGGCAAAACTGCGCAGATAGGTCTGACAGCTCGCGACGCCCGGATGCGGACCATGGGGTTTCCCATTGATGACCAGTGAACACGTGCCGCAAATGCCCTCCCGGCAGTCGTGGGCAAAGGCAATGGGCTCCTCCCCTTTCACGGTGAGCTCGTCGTTCATGACGTCGAGCATCTCCAGGAAGGACATGTTCGGGTTCAAATCCCGGGCTGGATACTCGACAAACCGGCCGGGCTCACCGGTCCCGGCCTGACGCCAGACTCGGAGGGTGACGGAGATGGTTTTGGTGGAGGACTCGGCGACCATTGGGATTTTCGATTCCAGTGTCTGGTGGGAGGGATCCTTCGCTTCGCTCAGGATGACGCGCCTGTGGTTGTCATTTGTAATTTCGGACGGACATCTTCACGAACTCGTAGTTGAGCGGCTCGATATTCCGGACGGGTTTCCGGCCGGCCCCCTGGTATTCCCAAGCGGCAACATGGGCGAATTTCTCGTCGTCGCGTTTGCACTCGCCATCGGGGTACTCGTGTTCCTCGCGAAAATGGCCACCGCAGCTTTCCTCGCGCTCCAGGGCGTCGAGGCAGAGCAGTTCGCCGAGCTCGAGGAAGTCGGCCACGCGGCCCGCGCGTTCCAACGACTGGTTGAGCGAGTCGCCCGATCCGGGCACATTGAGGTTCCGCCAGAATTCCTCCCGCAATTGTGGGATGAGCTGCAGCGCTTTTTCCAAATCCGTCCGGTTGCGGGCCATGCCACAATGGGTCCACATGATCTGACCGAGCCGTTTGTGAAAATGCGACACCGGTTCCCGGCCCTTGATCGCCAGCAGCCGACGGTTAAGCCCGGTGACGTTTTCCTCGGCCTCCTTGAATTCCAAGGCGTCGACCGAGGGGCGGGAGCCCGGCTTCTGCGTCGCGAGATAATCGCCAATGGTGTAAGGGATGACGAAGTAGCCGTCGGCCAGGCCCTGCATGAGGGCCGAGGCGCCCAGCCGGTTGGCCCCGTGATCGGAAAAGTTGGCCTCGCCGAGCACGAAGAGGCCGGGGAGGTTTGACATCAGGTTATAGTCCACCCACAGGCCGCCCATGACGTAGTGCATCGCCGGGTAGATGCGCATGGGCGTCCGATAGGCGTTCTCGTTGGTGATCTCGTGGTAGATGTCGAAGAGGTTGCCGTAGCGCTCGCGCACGGTCGTTTCGCCGAAGCGTTTAATGGCATCGGCGAAATCGAGGTAAACGCCCAGCCCGCTCTCCCCCACCCCCCGGCCCTCGTCACACACGCGCTTGGCCGCGCGGGAGGCGATATCCCGGGGGGCGAGATTGCCGAAGCTCGGGTACATCCGTTCAAGGTAGTAGTCGCGGTCCGCTTCCGGAATGGTGGCGGGATCCTTGAGGCGATCCTCCTTTTTCTTCGGCACCCAGATGCGGCCGTCGTTGCGGAGCGACTCGGACATCAGCGTGAGCTTCGACTGGTAGTCGCCGGTGACGGGGATGCAGGTGGGGTGGATCTGGGTAAAGCAGGGGTTGGCGAAACAGGCACCCCGCTTGTAGGCGCGCCAGATGGCGGTGGCGTTGCAGCCCTGCGCGTTCGTGGAAAGGTTGAAGACGTTACCGTAGCCGCCGGTGGCAAGGATGACGGCGTCAGCCGCCCACCGCCGGACCCCGCCCGTGTTGAGATTGCGGGTGATGATGCCCTTCGCGTGTCCGCCGACCACCACGAGGTCGCTCATCTCCTCGTTGGGAAACAGCTGGACGCCGCCGGCGCCGATCATGCGGGAGAGGGCGGAGCAGGCGCCGAGGAGCAGTTGCTGCCCGGTCTGGCCACGCGCATAAAACGTACGCGAAACCTGCGCGCCACCGAAGGAGCGGTTGGCCAGGAGGCCGCCATACTCGCGGGCGAAGGGCACGCCCTGGGCCGCGCATTGATCGATGATGTTGACTGAAACTTCGGCCAGGCGGTGGACGTTGGCCTCACGCGCGCGGTAATCGCCGCCCTTGATGGTGTCATAAAACAGACGGTACACGCTGTCGCCGTCGTTCTGGTAATTCTTGGCCGCGTTGATGCCGCCCTGGGCGGCGATTGAATGAGCGCGCCGCGGGCTGTCGTGAAAGACAAAACATTTCACCGCGTAGCCGAGTTCGGCGAGCGTGGCCGCCGCCGAGGAGCCGGCCAGACCCGCGCCAACCAAGATGATCTCGTACCTCCGCTTGTTGGCGGGATTGACGAGCCGGATCTCCGCCTTGTGCCGGCGCCATTTCTGTTCAAGCGGACCGGACGGAATGTGCGATTCAAGCGTGGCCATGGCGGGAAGGGTTCAGCGCGATGCGGGAGAGGGTGACGCCATCACGGCGGCGGCCGGCGGGTTCGGCTTGACGGCGCCGACGAGCACGGCGCCGGGGATGGCGAGATTGCCGAGAAAGTAGAGTACGCACCAGGCCAGCACGAGCTTGCGCAGCACGCCGGCCCACCGCCCGCTGTTCCAGCCGAAGGTTTGAAACATGCTCTCGGCGCCGTGCAAAAGGTGGAAACTAAGCAGGCCGACCGCCACGATATAGAACAGCGACACCAGCACGCTCTGAAAACCGAGCACCATCATCGCGTGGACGTCGAGCACCTGCGTGCCCGCGGCGACAACTGTCACCCCGAGAGCGTGGTAATCGCTCAGGAGCACATATTCCGGGAGGCTCCGTTTGAAGGTGCCGGCCTGCACCCAGCCGACCGTGAAGTGAGCGAGGTGATAAAGGATGAACGCCAGCACCACGAGGCCGGTGACGCGCATGGTGCGCGACGAGAGCGTGGCCCGGATAGTATGGTTGACGTCGTATTTTTCCGGCCGCGCGCGCCAATTCTCCAAGGTCAGCAACGTGGCGACCCAGATGTGCACCATCACACAGGCCAGCAATCCGAGCCGCACGGCCCAAAGCACGGGCCCGAGGCTCTGCAGAAAATGGGCGTAACCGTTGATCCGATCGGGGTGCTCAAAAATCTGCAGATTGCCGATGAGATGGCCGGTGATGAAACCCATGAGAATCACCCCGGTCACGGCCATGAGCAGTTTCTTGCCAATGGATTGGCCAAAGAGGCCGCCGACGGGATTCATCGCAGAGGAACAAAATGCGCAGTCACGGTCCGCAAATTACAGATCAACCGGGGGTGGTAAACCAAAGACAGTTGGCAATGTAAAGGCCGGGTTCGGACACGCGAGTTCAGGGATGACCTATTAGGACGGCCATCACGCGGAATTAGCCGCCGTGACGACCAGCCTATCCGGCCAGCGGCTTGAGCAACGAAAACTTGCCGCTCGCCGCCGGCGGCAGGAAGCGCCGGCGAAACGCGTTGACGCGCGTTCCGGCTCCTAAAACCGCGGCGATTGCGGCCTCCAACCCCGGCACCGCGTGGTGGTCGGCGACGTAATGAAAATCCCAGCGATTTTCGGCCGTCTGCACGAGGCAGTAATGCCAGCAGGCAAAGTTGGCGGGCAGCGCCGCGTCGATGTCCCCGGTCGATACGAGAGTGCCATCCGGCCGGACATAGAGGTCGCGCTCGCGTCCGAGAATGCGAAAGCCGGCGGGTCTCCGCCGCACAATATCTCCCGTATGATACCGAAGGAGCGGCATGGCGCGGCGGTCGCGGGTGGTGATGCGGGTTTCGAATACCTCGGGCAGACCGTGCCAGGGCTCGAGCTCGACGAACACATTGGTGTCGATGACCCGAGAGTTGTCCTGAAAAGCGTCGCCGACGAAAATGTAACCCGCCTCGGTGGATCCGTAGAGGTCGACCTGCACGGCCGGGAGCCATTCGGCGAGGCGCCGGCCGTGCTGGAGGCTGGCTTTGCCGTACGTAAGAATGACGACCTGCAGGCTCGGCAGGCTCACCTTGCGCCGGCTGACCGCGCGCGCGAGCAGGGAGAGATAGACCGGTTCCCCTTCAAGGATCTCGGGTTTCACCGCCTGGAGTTCCAGCACGATGCGGTCCCACTCGCTTTCGGGAAAAGCAAAGGGATCACTCGTGAGATTGAGGTACACCGTGCCGTCGAAATAGCGATGCGGGAACGGCTGATCCTCATATGGGCAGAGGTTGCTCGAGCACGCCACGGGCGCGAGCACGGCCTTGCGCGCGGCGCGGCCGGCATACGGCACCAGCAACGGATGCGCCTGGTAGGCGCGGCGCGTCTGCGCCGCCCACCAGCCGTCCTCCATGATCACCGTCATCGGCCGCGCGGTGGAACCCGAGGTGTGTTCATACTCGAATTCGCGATTCCGCAGGCCGCGCTCGACGGCGCCATAATCGGTAAAAAACGCCGCGGGCCCGCGGTCCAGGATTTCCTGCTTCGTCAGCACCGGAATCTCGCGGTAGCATGCCCAGCGCAATGGTTCGGCGTGCAGCGGAAATCGCTGCGCGTAGAGCGGGCTATGCGCATAAATGAACCGAATCTCCGACTCCAATGATCCAGGCAGCCGGGAATCCGACGCGGATCCCAGCGCCTCGGGAGCATTGGCAAAAACCGGAGCAGACATGCCGTTTGAATTCAAGAGGGTGCGCAAACCAGCTGGACGAATATTAAACAGC
>Ga0156277_10666_pt3 | contig 10006 bp, 8 predicted proteins | sample RifCSPlowO2_12_FD_107926 | JGI IMG/M metagenome (GOLD analysis project Ga0156277, IMG submission 107926) | Verrucomicrobia bacterium RIFCSPLOWO2_12_FULL_64_8
CCCGCCAGTAAGTTTCGCCGGCGACGAAGAGGAAATCGTTGTGGCCGGCGCCTTCCACCCAGAGTTTCTTTTTCGGTCCGTTCGCGGCGGCAAAAAGCAGCTCCGCGTGGCGGAAGGGAATCATCTCGTCGGCCGTGCCGTGGACCACCAGCACCGGGCAGGTCACGCGGGGCAGTTTCTCCAGGACGATGAACTTGTCGAACGGCAGCAGTCGCACGCGGGTCATCACGCGGAACGCACTGGTGAACGCCCGGTCGAGCACCAATCCGGCGCACTGCCGGCTCGCGGCCAGCTCCACGGCCGGTCCGCCGCCGAGCGAATAGCCCAGCAGGATCAGGCGCTCGGGCGGCGTCTGCAGGGTGTCCCGCAGGAAGGCCAAAACGGTGTGGGCATCGCGCAGCGTGGCCGGCTCGCCGCACCGTCCGCCACTCAGACCGTAGCCGCGATAGTCCCAGCTGAAAACCGACACTCCCAGACGATCGCGCAGCATCTCGAGGAATTCCCCGGACGTGCCGAGATCCTCGGCGTTGCCGTGAAAGTAGACAAGCGTGAACCTTGCTCCCGGCTTTGGCAGATGGCGCGCCGCGAGCATCACGCCGTCTGGCGTGCGGATCTTGATGATCCCCGGGCCCGCGGCGTACTGGGGCGGCGGCGGCAGGAAAATCATCCCGTCCGACGCCATCCACGCAAAAAGCAGCAGCGCCACGTAACCCAAGGCCAGGACGCCGGCGGCCGTCAGGAAATAGGAAAGCAGGGCCATGACCGGCCGCCGGGGCATGTCAGCCTCCGGCGAAGGCGTCCCGCACCGCCGCGACCACTCCGGCGCGCGGCACCTCGTGCTCCTGGCGGCTGACGAGGTCGCGCAGCTTCACGACGCCGCGCGCCAGCTCGTCGGCACCATAGAGGAGCGCGAGTTTCGCGCCCGAGTCGAAAGCCGCCTTGAGCTGTTTGCCGAAGGCCAGCTCCTTCAGTGAATACTCCACGCGCACCCCCGCGGCACGGAGTGTCTGGATGTCGGGAAACGCGGCGAGCCGTCCCGCCTCGCCATCATAAGCCACAACCAGGTCGGCGGCGTTGACGAAGGCTGGCATCAGACCGCGCTGTTCGAGCAGGATCCCCGTGGTCACATCGCCGATGGCGAAGCCGACCGCGGGCAGGTCGGGTCCGCCGAGCTTCTTGATCAGATCGTTGTAGCGGCCGCCGCCAGCCAGCGCGCGCAGGTCGCCCTTGCGGTCATATGCCTCGAACACGAAGCCGGTGTAGTAGGCCAGGCCGCGCACCACCCCGAGATCCACCTGGACGAAATCGGCCAGGCCCATCGCTCCTAACCCATCGAAAATCTTCTGCCAATCAAAGTACCGCCTTCGAAGTCGGCTCAAACGTTCGTCATTGCTAAATGCCGGCGAACCGGGAAGCGCTATTGGACCGAAAAGCCTATTTAGTGCCTCAAGCGACTTTACGCTCAAAAGCTCTTTAATCCTTTGCTTTTTGGTTGAGTCCAGCGGGCCGTGCTTATCGGCGTAACCCTTGAATGCGTCGTCGCCCAGCTTCTCAAGCTTGTCGATGGCGACTAGGAGTTCGACTGCCTGCGCGTGGCCGAACCCGAGCGCTTCCAGGTAATGCAGCCACAGATCCCGGTCGCTCAACCGCACGCGAAAATCCTGCGCGGTGAGCCCGAACGCCGTGAAGCATTGGATGAGGAGCGCGATGAGCTCGATCTCGGCCTCCGGCCCGGGCTCGCCAAAGATGTCGGCATTGAGCTGAAAGAAACTCCGCTGCCTGCCCTTCTGGGCGCGCTCGTAACGGAAAAACTCGCCCACATTGAACCACTTCACCGGCCGCTTGAGCGCATTCGCCCTGGCGGCGACCATCCGGCATACGGTCGGGGTCAGTTCGGGCCGGAGCGCCACCATGCGGCCGCCCTTGTCGGTAAAACTGAAGAGCTGCTGCTCGATTTCCTCGCCCGACTTGGCCTGGTAAAGCTCGAGCGGTTCGAGCACCGGCGCGTCAAACTCGGCAAAACCAAAAACCCGTGCGGCCCGGCGCCAGTGATTGAAAATGAAACTCCGGCGCGCGAACTCCTCAGGATAGAACTCCCGGAAGCCGGGCAGGGACTGGAATGACGGCATGCAACCGCTCAGGTTGCGGACGGCGGCGGGGTTTCGCCACCCTTGTTTTGGAGGGACCCGAGATCGAGCTTCTTGAGCTTCGCCTTGAGGATCTTGCCGGATTTGAATTTTACCACGGCGCGCTGCGGGATGATGACCTCGGTCTCAGGCTTGTTGGGATTGCGGCCGACACGCGCCTTGCGCACCTGCACCTCCAGCACACCAAAATTCCGCAACTCCACGTTTCGGCCCGCCGCCAATGCGTTCATGATGATGTCCAACGTCATCTGAACGGTTCCCTGCACTTCTTTTTGCGGAAACCCGGTCTTCTCGTAGATTTGCAGCACGATCTCGCGTTTTGTCAGGTTCGTAGACATGGTGTTGTTTCCTTTCGCCTAAGGTCCAAATTGAAAACGGCTTAAGATAGTCCCACTGGAAAAGCCGGTCAACATCAAAGGCTTACAATTCCACCGAAAAATAATGATCGAAAAACCGCCCCCTCAGCCCTTTGAGCATCTGCCCAAACCGGTTCAAGACTTCCTCCGGGGATCCGGTTTCGGGGTATACGGTGCCCAGGCGCCGGGTGCGGCTTCGGCAGCCGGGCAACCGCCCGACGAGGCAGAGCAGGCCCATGCGGCCACCCTTCAGCGCATTCGCGAATTCAACCTGAAACCCCGCGAAATCCGCGACCACCTCGATCGTTTCGTCATCCAGCAGGGCGAGGCCAAAAAGGTGCTCTCCGTTGCCATCTGCGACCATTTCAACCACGTCCGCCAGTGCTTGGAAAACCCGGTGCTGCGCGAGCGGGATTACGCCAAGCAGAACATCCTCCTGCTGGGCCCCACCGGGGTGGGCAAAACCTATCTCATGCGCTGCATCGCCCGGCTCATCGGCGTGCCCTTCGTCAAGGCGGACGCCACCAAGTTCTCCGAAACCGGCTATGTCGGCGGCGACGTCGAGGATCTCGTGCGCGACCTGGTGAGGACCGCCGACGGCGATGTCGAGCTCGCCCAATACGGCATCATTTACATCGACGAGATCGATAAAATCGCCTCCGTGGGTGGCACCACCGTGGGTCGCGACGTCTCCGGCCGGGGTGTGCAGATCAATCTGCTCAAGCTCATGGAGGAGACTGACGTCAACCTGCACAGCCAGACCGACATCGCCGGGCAGATCCAGGCGTTGATGGACTTTCAGCGGGGTGGCCGCCCGCGCCGGCGCACCGTCAACACGCGCCACATCCTGTTCATCGTCAGCGGCGCGTTCGGCAAACTGGCCGAGAACATCAAACGCCGGGTGCAAAGCAGTCAGATCGGTTTTGCCGCCGCGGGCCGCGAACGCGCGGCGGACGACAGCGATTTTCTGCGGCTCGCCTTAAGCCGCGATTTCATCGACTTCGGCATGGAACCCGAGTTCGTCGGCCGCCTGCCCGTGCGGGTGGCCTGCCAGGCCCTGACCCCGGACGACCTGGAGAAGATTCTCCTCACCTCCGAGGGCAGCATCCTCCAGCAGTATCGGGCGGATTTCGCGGGCTACGGCATCGACTTCGAGATTACGCACGAGGCCGTGCGCGAGATCGCCCGCCAGGCCCACGCCGAAAACACCGGGGCCCGCGGGCTCATGACCGTGCTCGAGCGCGTGCTGCGCGGCTTCAAATTCGAGCTGCCCTCGACCGCCATCAAAACGTTCCGCGTCGATGCCGCGCTGATCGCGCGACCGGCGGAGGCGTTGACGGCGCTCCTCAAGGACAACGCCACGTGCCAGCGCGATGTGCTCAAAAGCGACGTCGCCGCCTTCGCGGCGCGCTTCCAACGCGACCACGGCTTCGAATTGGTGTTTGAAGACACCGCCATCGAACGCCTGATCGAGCTGAGCCTGGCGACCGACAAGACCATCCGCGCCTTGTGCGAGGAGAAATTCCGCGATTTCCATCACGGCCTCAAACTCGTCGCGCGGGAAAACGAACCGCGCCGATTCGCCATCACCCGCGAGGTGATCGACGCGCCCGACAAGGTGCTCTCCCGGTGGGTGGTGGAACGGTTCCGGAACGCCGCCGGAAGCGGCGCCTAGTCGAAGGTCGAGTGTCGAAAGCCGGCTTTGGCCGCCTGGTCGGTCGGGCGTTGTTTAGGTTTTGTCTTCCGGCCCTCGACCTTCGACCCTCGACCTGCGACTTTCGACCTTCCCCGGCATGCCCGATCCCGCCGCCGTCAATTCGATGTTCGCGCGCATCGCGCGCCGCTACGACCTGGCCAACCATCTGCTCAGCGGCGGCGCGGATTTTTACTGGCGGCGCAGGCTGGTCGCGGCCGTGTGCCGCGCCCGGCCGCGCGCGGTGCTTGACCTGGCCACCGGCAGCGGCGACGTGGCCCTCGCGCTCGCACGCCGGTTGCCGGCCGCCACCGAGATCACCGGCATGGATTTTTGCCCGCCCATGTTGGATCAGGCGGAGGCCAAACGCCGACGGCAGGGCGGTCCGGCCAATATCGCGTTCCGGCCGGGCGATGGCCTGGCGCTGCCGCTGGCGGATGCATCGGTCGACGTGGTGACCATAGCCTTCGGGCTGCGCAACATGGCCGACCGCGGCCGCGCCCTGCGCGAGATGCGCCGGGTCCTGCGCGCGCCGCAGGGCCGGCTTTTCGCCCTCGAGTTCTCGCAGCCGCACGCCTGGCTGCGCCCGTGGTATTATTTCTATTTGCGACGGATCCTGCCCGGCCTGGCTGCGTTGGTGACCGGCGACCGCGCGGCGTACGAATACCTGGGCGGCTCAATTGAAGAGTATCCCGACCGCGCCGGCATGTGCGCGGAAATGCGCGCCGCCGGTTTTTCCACGGTCCGGGCCACCGCCTTGACCGGCGGCGTGGTGGCGCTGCACGAAGCGGTGGTGTGAGGCGCGGCTTTCGGGTGGCGGCCGACGTGTGGAGGCCGTCGGCTGCCAAGAAGCCAGAACAGCCACCTCGGCTGCAACTGCGTGCCTGGACGAGTCCATGCCTGCGCCCGACCAAACCGCGCCTGACGCCAGATCCTTCGCTGCGCTCGGGATGCCGCGCGCCTCTCGGTGCGCGTCAGTTGAACGACTTACCGCAACCGCACGAGCTCTGGGCATTGGGATTCTTGATCTCAAAACCCCGACCCTGCAGACCGTCGTCGAAGTCGATGTTCGAGCCGTCGAGGTAGGCGAGGCTCGCCGGATCGACAAGAATCTTCATTCCCTCGCTTTCAAAGGTGGCATCCTCGGGTTTCGGCGCGTCGAACGACATGCCGTACTGGAACCCCGAGCAGCCGCCGGATTCGACAAAGACGCGCAGCAGCTTGTCCGGGGCAGCTCGCTCCAGCTGGAGCGAGCGGACCCGGCTGGCGGCGCGGGAAGTAAGGGTCAGCATGTTGCGAAACGTAGGTCCGCCTCCGTTGGTGTCAAACGGCCGGCGCAGTCCCTCCACCCCCCTTTTTTGCGAAATTCGCCGGTGGGTCCCGTTCTGTAGCAAGTTCCATGCTAAACATGCATCTGCGTACTTGCCACCCGGCGGTGAGTGCGCTTCTCTCCTATCCGTGGCCGCCCTCAAGCAGATACTCACCGAACTCAACTACGAACTGGTCCGCAAGATCTCCGAAGGCGGCATGGGCATCGTCTACGAAGCCCTTCAGCACGGAGCCGGGCATTTCCGCAAGCTCGTCGCCATCAAGCTCATTCGCGAAGAGTATTCGAGCATCCCGGAGTTCCAGAAGAATTTCATCGGGGAGGCCCGCCTCGTCGCCGACCTGATCCACACGAACATCGTCCAGACCTACCACCTCGGGCAGATCGGCGGTCAGTATTTCATGGTGATGGAGTTTGTGAGCGGTGTGAATCTCGAGCAATTCATCGAGCAGCACCGGACCCTCCGACGCAAAGTGCCGGTCGATTTCGCCGTCTTTATCGCGTCGCGCATCGCCCGCGGCCTGACCTACGCCCACCAGAAGACCGACCGCGACGGCCATCACCTCAATATCGTGCACCGGGACGTCAACCCGAAGAACGTGATGGTCAACTTCGAGGGCGACGTGAAGCTGACCGACTTCGGCATCGCGAAGGCTTTCAACCTCATGTACAATGAGGAGGGCAAGGTCATCCCCGGCAAGGACGAGTACTGTTCGCCGGAGCAGGCGAGTTATGCGGTGACCGATGCGCGTGCCGACCTGTTCTCGCTGGGCATCGTGCTCACGGAGCTGCTGCTGTTGCGCAACGTGTTCCGCGCCGACGACCGGCTGCAATCACGGCGCAACGTGCTCAGCATGCCCATCCCGACGTTTGGGACCCTGCGGCCGGAAATCGATGCCAAGCTGGAGGCCATCGTCCGCAAAGCCCTCGAACGCGACCGGACCAAACGTTACCAGATGGCGAACGACCTCCTCACCGACCTCGAACTCTATCTTTATAGCGACCGCTACGGCCCCACCAACGAGAAACTCGGCGTCTATATTCGCGAACTGTTCGGTCAGGTCGGGTCCGCCAGCGCCCTGGTCTCTTCTTCCGTGTCCATCCCGGCTTCCTGAGCGGAGGGCACGCAGCAGGCGCTCCTGATCCATGAGCGGGCCGGGTTTCCACCAACATCTCAGCCAGCGTCAGACCCAGCAGTTGGTGCTGGCGCCGCAGCTGCGCCAGTCGCTCAAGATCCTGCAGGTCGCCGCCCTCGATCTGCGCTCGGTCATCCAGGAGGAGCTGCAGAACAATCCCACGCTTGAGGAGCTGCCGATGGAGGGCGTAAGCCTCGATCGCAACGGGGAGGACGAAAAAACCGCCGCCGAGGGACCCGGCGACACTGACCCGCGCGAGGAGCTCGAATTCTCCAAGGACTTCGAGGTGCTCAGCAAGCTGGGCGAGGACTGGCGCGACTACATGGCCCAGGCCGGCGGCGCCCAGCCCTACACCTCCCAGGACGCGGAGAAGCGCCAGCATTTTTTCGACTCCCTCGTGAGCGAAACCTCGCTGCAGGAGCACTTGATGGGGCAGGCCGAGCTCACCAACTGCCCGCCCAAGGTGCTCGAGGCGATGCGGTTCCTCGTCGGCAGCCTCGACGATCGCGGTTATCTCACCGCCCCGCCGGCGGACATCGCCTTGATGTCCGGCCTTGCTCTCGAGGATGTGCAGGCCGCACGCCAGGTGCTGCGGACCTTTGATCCACCCGGCATCGGCGCGCTGAACCTCGAGGAATGCCTGCTCTATCAACTCGAGTCGACGGGCCGCGGCGAGTCGCTCGCCGCCCGCATCGTGCGCGATAATTTCGAGCTGCTCACCCGCCGGCGTATTCCCGACCTCGCCCGCCGCCTTGGGGTAACGGTCGAGCAGGTACAGGGGGCCATCGAGGAGATCGGCACGCTTGACCCCTCGCCCGGCCGGCGCTTCGCCGACGACAGCAACCGCGTGGTTGTTCCCGACGTCGCCATCGAAAAGGACGGCGGCAAATGGGTCATCCACCTCAACAACGACTACATTCCGCGGCTGCGGATCAGCAACACCTACCGGGACCTCATCGCCAAGGGCAAGCTCTCCAAGGAGGAGCGGGAATACCTGCGCGAGCGCATCCGGTCCGGCCGTTTCCTCATCAATTCCATCGAACAGCGCCAGCAGACCATCGAACGCATCACCCGCGAAATCCTCAAGGTGCAGGAGGAATTCTTTGAACACGGCGTCTCCCGGTTGAAGCCGCTGACCATGACCCAGATCGCCGAGGTCGTGGGGGTGCACGAGACCACGGTCAGCCGCGCCATCGCGAACAAATATCTCAAGACCCCGCACGGCGTCTTCGAGTTCAAGTATTTCTTCACCCCGGGTTACCAGGCGCACAGCGGTGATGCCGTCTCCAACACGAGCGTCAAGGAGATGATCAACGACCTCATCAACACCGAGGACAAGGCCCATCCGCTCAGCGACCAGGAGATCGTCGCCAAGCTGCAGGCGAAGGGCATCAACATCGCCCGCCGTACGGTGGCGAAATACCGCGAGGAAGTCGGCCTCCTGCCGAGCAACCTCCGCCGGGAGTACACCTGACCCGGATCGCAGGATCCGGGATGGGGAGGTTTAACCCGGCGCCGGCCGGCCCGGTGCCAGCGGCAGACTGGGCGCGATGGTGAGTGCGTGGTGTTCATCGGGCGTGCATCCCGTCGGGTCGCACCATGCGGCGAAGGCGATCATGCCCGCGTTGTCGCCCGTGTGCTGCGGTTGGGCGGCGAGGAAGACCACGCTCCTCGCCTTTGCCGCGGCCTCGAGCACGCCGCGCAGCGCGAGATTATTGGCCACCCCGCCCGACAGGCCGAGGCTCGCATAGGCCGACCGTTCCAGCGCGGTCGCGGTTTTCTTCGCCAGGGCGTCGATCACCGCCTGCTGGTAACTCGCACACAGATCGTCGAGCCGCGCGGTCACGTCGGCCGTGCTCATCTTTTCCACCAGGTAGCGCAGGCTCGTTTTCAGGCCGGAAAAACTGAACGACAGATCGTCGTTCGGCTGCACCCCGCGGGGAAAATCGTAGGCATCGGCCCGGCCGGCCGCCGCGCGTTGTTCGACGAGCGGGCCGCCCGGATAGCCGAGGCCCAGCAGCTTCGCCCCCTTGTCCAGCGCCTCACCGGCGGCATCGTCGCGCGTGGACGACAGGACCGTGATGCGCCGGCGACGGTTGATTTCGAACAGCAGCGTGTTCCCGCCCGAGACGATCAGCCCGAGATGCGGCAGCATCTTGGCCAGCCCCATCGTGAAGCCCCCCGGTTCTCCCGCGTGCAGCGAAATAAACGGTGACCAGGCATGCCCGCGCAGGTGGTTCACGCCCGCCAGGGGCACCCGCAGATCGAGCGCCAGCGCCTTGGCCGCCGCCAGCCCGATCGCGAGACAGCCGGCGAGGCCCGGTCCGTGCGTCACCGCCACGCTGGTCACGTTGCGGAGGCCATCCCCAGCGTGCAGCCGCTGCAGCAACGGCGGCAGGTTCCGCAGATGTTCGCGCACGGCGAGGTCCGGTACCACGCCGCCGTATCGTTCGTGCAGCGCGATCTGGGTGTGCACGAGCTCCCGCACCAGGCCGCGCTCGGGATCAAACAGGGCCAGCGCGCTCTCGTCGCACGAAGTCTCGATGGCGAGAATCATGGGTTTCGCGTTCTCGTGTCATTCTGAGCGAAGCGAAGAATCCACGGCGGTCCCGCGGCCGGACTGTTCTCGTTGCTTCGCGGCGCTCAGCATGACCGGCAGATTATGGAGTTCTCACCGCCCCGCCGCCACGACCGGCGGCTGGCTGCGCGCGGCATATACCCGCACTCCCTTGAGCAGGTCCACCGCCGTCTGCAGCGGACGGTCGGCGACCGGCTCGAAACCAAAGCGCTTGGCAAACTCCGTTGCATCGGTCAGGTCGCTGCGGGCGCGTTGCACGCGCAGTTTGGCCTCGTCCTCGAGCGAGACCGCCACGGCCACCTGCGGCTCGATGCCTTTTTCGTGGATGCTGATGCCGCCGGGCGTGTAATAACGCGCCGTGGTGAGCCGGAGGGCTTCACCATTTTGCAGACGGAAAACGGTCTGCACCGACCCCTTGCCAAAGGTCTTCTCGCCCACGATCACGGCACGGCCCGTGTCCTTGAGGGCGCCCGCCATCACCTCGGACGCGCTGGCGCTGCCCGAATTCACCAGCACCGCCACCGGCAGCATCCGTCCGGCCGCGCGCGGCCCGGCGCGCAGGTCTTGCCGGCTTTCAGGCGAGCGGCCCTGCGTGTATACTATGACCTCGCCGGGACGGAAAAACGGTTCCGCCACGTCGACGGCGGACTCCAGCAGGCCGCCCGGATTGTTCCGCAGGTCAAGCACCAGGGCCGCCATCCCCTGCTGGTCCAGCTTTTGCAGCGCCGCTTTGAATTCCGCGCCCGTGCGATTGCTGAAATGGGTGAGT
>Ga0156277_10755_pt1 | contig 9827 bp, 10 predicted proteins | sample RifCSPlowO2_12_FD_107926 | JGI IMG/M metagenome (GOLD analysis project Ga0156277, IMG submission 107926) | Verrucomicrobia bacterium RIFCSPLOWO2_12_FULL_64_8
CCGTCGGTGCTGCGCATGTATTCGCTGTGAATATTATCGGTCCGGAACACGAAACCCTGCCCGACCGACGGCCGTACAAAATGATAGCTCAGGCGGTCCACAAACAGCTGGTCGCCGGTCAGGATGTCGAATCGCAGGATCGTCTCGCCGGCGCGCGCGGTCCGTCCGAGTTTGATCGTAAAGGTCCTCGTCGCGTCGGCCGAGCCCTCGTTGACCTGGATGGTGGAACGCTCCACGCCGCCGTTCCGGCTGGCGGCGTTGAAATGGCGCAACATTCCCTCCGCGCCGCCAAAAAAAGCCTCCTGCACCATGGCATCGACCTCGCGAAAATCCAGCGGCACCTGCACGGTGGCCTCCACGCCGCCGACAAAAAAGCTGTATTCCTTCACCATCGCCGGCAGCAGGTGCCATTTGCGCCCGCGTTTCACGGTGTAGGCCAATTGCGGCACTTGCCCGTAGGGAAAAAACTTGGCCGACACCTCCCCGTCCGCCGGCGCCACGACCTCGCGCCGCGACGCGCCGAAGGCCACCAGCCGGAAGATCCGGGACGCCAGGCCGGGCGCGCGGTCGTCCGCCAGCGGCAACCGCTCCGCCGTCATGCCGTAATAGCTCGGCCACATCGAATTGGTCGGAATCTTGAACGGCTGGATGAAATAGGTGCGGATGCCGAGAATGATGATCGCCGCGACGAGGAAAAACTCGACGTTCTCGACCAGGGCCGACTTGGGGTAAAACGTGCCGCCGGTCTGCCGCAGCACCGCTTCCAGCGCCTCGATGCCGAGCTTGAGCTTCGCGGCGTCGGCGCGCTCCTTGAGCTTCAGCCGCAGGTCGGCCCGTTTCTGTTCCAGTCCCGCGAGCTGGGCCGCCGCGAGCTGGTCGCGTCGGAAATGGACAACCTTGTCGGCGAGCTCCAGCCAGTTGCCGGCGTTCTCGCGCATCTTTCGTTCGACGGAGGCGAAGGGTCCAAACACGGGGGGCGGGGTTCAGTGGTGCTTCAGCACCTGGATGAAGGCGTCCGGAGGGATCGAGACCTTGCCGATCTGCTTCATCTTCTTTTTGCCTTCTTTTTGTTTTTCCAGGAGCTTGCGCTTGCGCGTGATGTCGCCGCCGTAGCACTTTGCCGTCACATCCTTGCGCATCGCGCGCACATTGTCACGGGCGATGATTTTGCCCCCGATGGCCGCCTGGACCGCGACCTTGAACATCTGCGGCGGGATGATTCCCGCCAGCTTCTCGCACAGCGTCCTCCCCTGCCCCTCCGCCTTGCCGCGGTGCACGATGCTGGCAAACGCGTCGACGGGATCGCCGTTGACCAGAATCTCCATCTTCACGAGGTCGGAAGGCCGGTATTCGCCCAGGTCGTAGTCCATCGAACCGTACCCATGGGTGATGCTCTTGAGGCGGTCGTTGAAATCCACCAGGATCTCGTTCAGCGGCAGCGTGGACGACAGCATGACGCGCGTGGCGTCGAGCGTCGTGGTCTGGTCGCAAGTGCCGCGCTTTTCCATGATCAGATTCAGGATGTCGCCCAGGTAATCGTTCGGGATGTGGATCGAGGCCTTGATCGTCGGCTCGAGAATTTCGACGATCGAGGCCGGATCGGGCAGGTTGACCGGGTTGTCGACCTCGATGACCTCGTCGCCGTGCTTCCGCACCTGGTAGACGACGCTCGGGAAGGTGGAGATGATCTCCACGTCGTATTCGCGGCGGATGCGTTCCTGGACGATTTCCATGTGCAGCAGGCCGAGGAAGCCGCAGCGGAAGCCGAAACCGAGCGCGACCGAGGTTTCCGCCTGGTAGACCAGGGCCGAGTCGTTCAGGCGCAGCTTGCCGAGGGCGACCTTCAGCTTTTCGTAGTGCGACGAGTCGAGCGGATAGAGTCCGCAGAACACCATCGGCCGCACCTCCTTGTAGCCGGGCAGCATCTCGGGCGCGGGCCGCGCCGCGTGGGTGATCGTGTCGCCGATCTTGATCTCGTCGGTGCTCTTGATGTTGATCACGATGTAGCCCACGTCGCCCGGGCCGAGTTCCGCGCACTTTTCCATCGCGGGCCGGAACACGCCGACCTCCTTGACCTCCGATTTCCGGCCCGTGCTCATCATCATGATCATGTCCCCGGCCTGGATCGTGCCGGAAAACACCCGGGCGAAGGAAATCACCCCGCGGTAGGAATCGTACTTGGAGTCGAAGACGAGGACCCGCGTCGCCGGGTAATCGGCCCACCGCGGCGGGGGAATGCGCTGCACCACGGCCTCGAGGATTTCCACGATGCCGATGCCGGCTTTGCCGCTGGCGAGGATCACCTCCTCGGCCGGGATGGTGAGAATGTCCTCCAGCTGCCGCATGCAGAGCTCGAGGTTGGCGCCTGGCAGGTCGATCTTGTTGATGACCGGGACCACCTTGAGCCCCTGGTTGAACGCCAGGTGGGCGTTGGCCACGGTCTGCGCCTCCACACCCTGGCCGGCATCCACCAGGAGCACCGCACCCTCGCAGGCGGCGAGGGACCTCGAGACCTCGTAGGAAAAATCGACATGCCCCGGGGTGTCGGTGAGGTAGAGTTGGTAGGTTTGGCCGTCCTTCGCCAGATACGTCATCGCCACGGGGTGCATCTTGATCGTGATGCCCCGCTCCTTCTCGAGGTCCATGGCGTCGAGATGCTGGGCGGTCATTTCGCGCCGGGAAACCGTGTTGGTGTATTCGAGCAGGCGGTCGGAGAGCGTCGTCTTGCCGTGGTCGACGTGGGCGATGATGCAAAAATTGCGTTTGAGCTTTACGTCCATGCGCGGTGGGCACCGGCGGCGCGCGCTCCCGGATGCGAGGCGGGCGCCGAAACGGTCAATGTGGGGACCGCCCCGGCTGCTTTCAAGCGGCTAAATCGCCGAACTCCGCGAGGCTGCGCACCGGCCAGCCCTTGTTCGTTCGCCGGGCGAGGCCGGCGAGCACGGCGCCGGGGCCCAGCTCCCAAAATTCCGTCGCTCCGGCCGCCGCCGCGCCGCGCATGCAGTCCTCCCAGCGCACTGAGGAAACCACCTGATTGACCAAAGCCGCCCGGACGTCGGCGGGTTCCGCAACCGCCTGTCCCGTGGTGTTCGCAAAGACGGTGAAGTGCGGCCGGGCAAAAGACACATCCGCCAAAAAGGCCGCAAACGCCGCCCGCGCGGGTTCCATCAGGCGGCTGTGGTAGGCGCCGGCGACATTGAGCGGGATGATTTTCCGCATGCCCCGCGCTTTCGCGGCCGCCACCGCCGCCGTCACCCGCGATTTTTCTCCGGAAACGACGATCTGCCCCGGGCAATTGAGATTGGCCAGATCGATGTCGAACTCCTGGCAGAGCGCCGCGACCTTTTCGGCCGGCTCGCCGATGATGCTCGCCAAGGCGCCGTTCGTCTGCTCGCACGCCGTCTGCATCAATCGACCGCGTTCCGCCACCACGCGCAGCCCGGTGGCAAAGTCAAAAACGCCGGCGGCGGTCAGCGCCGTGATTTCGCCCAGGCTGAGACCGAGCGCGAACTTCGCGTCTCCCAGCCGGCCCTGCTCTCGCAGGATTTCGTACAGCGCCATCCCGTGTACAAAAAGAGCGGGCTGGCAGACGCCGGTTTGGGTGAGCTCGGCTTCGGGGCCGGCAAAACTGATCCCGGGGAGATCCCATCCCAGGATACGGCCAGCCTCGTCGTAAAGGCGCCGGGCCGTGACGGAGTTTTCGTAGAGCGACCGGCCCATGCCCACTTTCTGGGCACCCTGGCCGGCAAAAAGCAGTGCAAGAGCCATGAGCGGAAAGGCCGGTTAAACCCGCGCGGCGGCCGAGACCCAAGCCTTAAAACCGCCGGAGCTGCGGGAAATATTTTTGATCGTCCGCCGGGCTTGGCGGTGGCCGCGCCGCGGCCGGCGGTCGAAGGGGTGGCGCCGGCGGGGCGGCCGGTCTGCCGACCTCGGTCGCGCGCGGCGGGGCGGCTGCAACCCCGGCGCCTGGTCGCGCCGGCGGTGCGTCGAGCTTCAATCCTGCCAGAAAAGGGTTCTCCGCGGGGAGTGCGGCCTGGTCGGTGTTTGCCGAAAGATCCAGGGGCAGAACCCGCGGACCCGCCGCCTTTGCCGGGTGCGGGCCCAGTCCGCCGAGGACCGGCGCCGCCCCCAAGCCGGCCGCCTCCTGTGCCCGGCTTTTGTCCAGGCCCAGCAGGGCCCGGTTTTCCGGCGTGATCCAGTGGCCGAGATACTCTGCCAGCAGGTCGTCCGAGGCTGCGGCCCATGGCGGCGCCGCCCCCCCCTCGGCCGCCTCCTGTGCCCGGCTTTTGTCCAGGCCCAGCAGGGCCCGGTTTTCCGGCGTGATCCAGTGGCCGAGATACTCTGCCAGCAGGTCGTCCGAGGCTGCGGCCCATGGCGGCGCCGCCCCCCGCTCCCTCACCGCCCGGTTCCCTTCTTCCCGCGCTTTCTTTTCCCGCGCCTGCGCGGCGTAAATCTTCACCAGAAAAGCGGGATCCGATGGATCGAGCGGTTCCTTCTTCAACTCCGCGATGGTTCCTTTCGCTTCATCCCACCGGTCCGTTCTGCCGCGGGATTGGAGTTCCATGGCTTCGACGAGCCAGTCCGATTTTTTCCCGGCCACCTTATCGGTCGCCGGCTTTTCCCGCGGCGCAGCCGGTTTGAACGGCGTCTCCCCGGCTGCCTCCGGAGCGGGCGCCGGCAGGACGATCTTTGGACCGCTGCCCGGGGCGTTGAGCTCGGTGTTCTGGTCGCGCTTGATGGCCTTCAACTCCGATTTGAGTTCGTCGAGCGGCGGCGCGGGATCGGCGGCACCCAGCGGCACCGCGGCCAACAGCACCCACCCGGCGAAACCGGCCGCCCACCCCGTGTGGCCCCGGACGTTCACTTGACGAATATGCCCTTGAGATTCATGTCGAGGGCCTGGGGGTTCGGCGAGAAACGCAGGCCGTCGGCCTTGCTGATCCGGCCCGCCTTGATCAGGCGATAGAGGTCGCGGTTGAACGACTTGGAGCCCGACTCGTCGCCCGTCTCGAGCAGTTGCTGGATCTTGTCGAAGTGTCCCTCGAGCAGAAGATTTCGCACCGTGGCGTCCGCCACCAAGATCTCATGGGCCGCGAATCGCCCCCCGCCTTCGAGCGCCGGGATCAGTTTCTGGCAGATGAAGCCGCGGATCGAGCCGGCGATCTGTCGCCGGGCTTGCAGCAGCTGTTCGGGTGGAAAGAATTCGAAGAGCCGGGTCAGCGATTGCTTCACATCGGCGGCGTGCAGGGTCGAGAACACCAGGTGGCCCGTTTCCGCGGCGGAAATGGCGGTCTCGAACGTCACCTTGTCGCGCATTTCCCCGATGAAAATGATGTCGGGATTCTGGCGCAGCACGGCGCGGATCGCCATGGCGAAATCCGGCACGTCGATGCCGATCTCCCGCTGCTGGAACACGCTCTTGTCGTCCGAGAACGTGTATTCGATCGGGTCCTCGATCGAGACGATGTGGCGGTCCATGTTCTGGTTGATCCAGTTCAACATCGCCGCCATCGTCGAGCTCTTGCCCGAGCCCGTCGCGCCGCAGACGAGGAGGATGCCATCCTTCGCTTGCGACAGTTTGATGAGAATCTCGGACTCCAGGTTCAGTTCGTCAAAGGTCGGCGGCCGGCTCTTGATGTGCCGGAAGACGACGCTCGGCAGCCCGCGCTGGTGAAACGCGTTGACGCGGAAGCGGCCCACATCTTCGGCCGCGTAGGCGTAGTCGATCTGGGCATCCCGATCCCAGATCGTGCGAAAATTGCGCGGTACCGTGGCGTCGACAAAACCCCGCACGACCTCCGAGGGCAGCGGGTCCATATCGACGGGCTTGAGGCGCCCGGAGAGACGGAAATAGGCGGGCTTGTTGGACTTGATCACGATATCGCTCGCGCCGTTGTCGACCGCCAGCTTGAGCACTTCTTTGAGGATTTCGGTGGGTTCCATGATGGGAAAGGAGCAGGGCGGAAAAAAAGATTGTGCTTTTTCTAGTCAGGTCTGCTTTGGTCAGCAAGGCTACATTCCGACCCGTCCACCGCGATGAAAATGCATCCCCTGACCGGCACCCTCACCGCCCTGGCGACCCCATTTCGCGGGTTCGCCGTCGCTTATGACGACCTGCGCTCGCTCGTCGATTTTCAAATCAAATGCGGGATCGACGGCCTGGTGCCGGCCGGCACTACCGGCTAGTCGCCGACCCTGACGCACGCGGAGCACATGGACGTGGTCCGGTGTGTGATCGAAGCCGCCCGGGGCCGGGTTCCGGTGGTCGCGGGCACGGGATCAAACTCGACGGCCGAGGCGCTGCAGCTCACCCGGGCGGCGCAGGAGGCCGGCGCCGACGCGATGCTGTTGGTCGCGCCCTACTACAACCGGCCCACGCCGGAAGGGCTCTACCGGCATTTCGCCAGCATCGCCGAGGTCACCGACCGCCCGATCGTCCTTTATTCCATTCCGGGCCGTTGCGGCATCGAGATCGGCGTGCCCGTGGTCGAGCGTTTGCGCGCGCAGTTTCCACACGTGCGTTATATCAAGGAGGCCGGCGGCTCGGTCGATCGCGTCGACCAGCTCAAGCAGGCCTTGGGGCGCGATCTCACCGTGTTGAGCGGCGACGATTCCCTCACGCTCCCCTTCATGGCGGTTGGCGCCGAAGGCGTGATCAGCGTCGCGTCGAACCTCCTACCGCGCGAAGTCACCCGGCTCACCCATCTCGCCCTGGCGGGTGATTATCGCCGGGCGTCCCTCCTGCACCGCCGGCTCTATCCGGTGTTCAAGGCGCTTTTCGTGGAGAGCAACCCCGGCCCGGTCAAAACCGCCATGGCGGACGCGGGCCTCATCCGTTCGCCGGCGATGCGCCTGCCGCTGTGCGCGATGTCCGCCGCCAACCTGGCTTTGCTGCGGAAGGCCGTGGCCGGATTCCGCCGCTGATCGCCCCGCCATGCCCCTCACCATTCTTCTCAACGGCGCCCGCGGCCGGATGGGCCGGGCGGTGGCCGCCGCCGCCCGGGAAATCGACGTCCGCCTCGGCGCCGCGATCGATTTGGGCGACGACCCGGCCCCGGCACTCCCCGGCTGCGACGTGATTGTCGACTTCAGCGCCGCCGACGCCACGGCGGGCCTGCTCAAGCTGGCGGTGACCCACCGCAAACCCATCGTCATCGGCACGACGGGGCATGGATCCGCGGAGAAAAAACGCCTGCGTTCGCTCGCCGGAAAAATTCCCTGCGTCTGGGCCGGCAACTTCTCGGTCGGCGTCAACCTGCTCTTCCATCTCACCCGCCAGGCGGTGCGCGCCCTGGGTGCGGATTATGACGCCGAGTTGGTGGAAATGCATCACCGCTTCAAAAAAGACGCGCCCAGCGGCACCGCCGCCCGCCTGCTCGAGATCATCCTCGAGGAGCGCCGGCTGGACGCCCGGGCCGCGCGCCATGGCCGCCAGGGCATCACCGGCGAACGCCCGGCGCGGGAGGTCGGCGTCCATGCCCTGCGCGGCGGCGACGTCGTCGGCGATCATACGGTGATTTTCGCCGCGCTCGGCGAGCGGCTGGAGCTTTCGCACAAGGCATCGGATCGCGCCATCTTCGCCCGCGGCGCGCTGCGGGCCGCGCAATGGGTCGTCCGCCAGCAGCCGGGCCTTTACGACATGCAGGACGTGCTCGGCCTGAAGTGAAGGACTGACGCGATGATCACGAGCATCCAGGGGACGCTGGCCTCGGCTTCTCCGCTGGCCGCCGTCGTGGAGGTGAACGGTCTCGGATACGAGGTAAACCTTCCCGTGACGACGGCGGAGAAACTTCCGGCCGTGGGTTCGACGGTCCGCCTTCACACCCACGTCGTTTACCGCGAGGATGCGCAGACGCTTTACGGCTTTGCCGCGGCCGAGGAACGCGACTTTTTCCGGCTGTTAATCGAGAACGTCACGGGTGTCGGCCCCAAGGGGGCCCTGGGCATCATGAGCCGCCTTTCCCTGTCGGTGCTGCAAAGCGCGATCGCGGCGGGTGACGTCGGCCTCCTGGCGAAGTGCCCCGGGATCGGCAAAAAAACGGCCGGGCGGCTGGTCGTGGAGCTCAAAGGCCGGTTCGGCGCCCCCGCCGCCGGCCCGGTGCCGCTCCCGGCCGCTCCCGGCGTTGCGGCCGGCGCCGGCCGGCAGCATGATGCCGTGCTGGCCCTGCTGGCCCTCGGCTACAAGGCGGCGGAGGCCGACAAAGCGGTGCGCCAGGCCGTGCTCGCGCTGGGTCCGGCAGCCACGACCGAACAACTCATCAAGCAAGCGCTGGGTTAAAAAAAAGGCGCGTCGGAACGGCGCGCCCGAAGGGATCGTTTCGCCCCGGCTCAGCGCTGAAACTGGAAGGCGGTCATCTCCGCGCGGGCGTCGTTCTGGGACCGTACCCGGTAGGTCCGCGTGACGGCGGGCATCATCACCGGTTGCCGCTCGAACACGAAATCCTCCAGGCTCTGTCGCGGAGCCGTGGGCGGCGGCAGGATCGTGACCAGTTCGCCATACGGCGAACGCTCCGGTTCATGTTCGATCACCAGGGGCCCATCGTCGGGTCCCAAAGTCACCGGTGTGTAGACGATCAAGCTCGAGGCGGTGGCAAAGCCGGGCCGCGGCGCCGCGGCCGCGGGCAGGACAACCCGCGCGGGTTCCCGCTCGGGCGTCTCCGGCCCGGCGGCGGCCACGACCGGCGCGGACTCGGGAACGGGGGCCGCGACGGTCGCAGGCTCCGTTGGCCCGGGGCGGGAGACCATCCAGACGGCCGCAATCGCGGCACAGGCGGCGAGTCCGCTGGCGTAATAGATCCACGCCGGAAGCGGTTGGCGCGGCGCCAGTTCGACGACCTTGCCGGCGGCTTCCTCCGATTCCGGATGCGATTGCTCCGACTGGGCGCGGAAATTCTCATGCAGGCACACGCACGCCCGGTGCATCCGGCAATATTGGCGGTAAATCTTCCGGTGCTCCCGGTTTTGCAGGATTTCCTCTTCCAGCAATGCCGCGTCCTCCGGCGTGATCTGCTGGTCAATGTAGAGATTGAGCAGCTCGATGAACTTCGATTCCTTCATCTGAATTCTCCTCCCATCTTGTCGCGCAGGCTTTCCCGGGCGCGGGCGATGCGGCTTTTCACCGTGCCCACGCTGATGCCGAGGATCTCGGAGATCTCCTCATAGGAAAGGTTTTTCACGTTGCGCAGGATCAGGATTTCACGGTGTCGGGGGCTCAGTTTTTCCATGCATTCGGAGACGCGGTTCACGAACTCCTGGGTGACCGTGGCGTCTTCGGGGGTTTCGAGCTCGGCGGGAAAGACCTCCGCGAGCGTCAGGTCGTTTTCGGGGCCGACGGGCTGGTCGAGCGAAACGGTCTGGTCCCGCCGGCGGCGCCACCAATACCAATAGCGGTTGCGCGCGAGGTTGGTGGCGATCTGGTATAGCCACGTGGAGAAAGTCGAGTCTCCGCGGAAACCGGAAAGACCGCGATGCGCGCGGATGAAGGCGTCCTGCGTCACCTCCTCGGCGTCCTGGGGGTTGCGCAACAGCTGGTTGACCATCGCGTAGATTCGGTCCCAGTAGCGCGTGACCATTTGCTCAAAGGCCGACTGGTCGCCCTGCTTGAACCGGTCGACCAGCATGCGATCGAGGGCCACTTCCTGAGCTTTCGTCGACATGCGTTCCGCTTCGCTCTGATGGGCGTATTTCTGAATTGTTCCCAATTTTTTGGCCTCCAGCTGGGTGGATGTGGCGATATGGCAGGAAATAAGGCCGGGTCAAGGCGACCCACGCCATACCCAGATATAACGTCCGGCACCCCCATCCGGTTTCAACTCGTTACCGGACCG
>Ga0156277_10068_pt3 | contig 9752 bp, 8 predicted proteins | sample RifCSPlowO2_12_FD_107926 | JGI IMG/M metagenome (GOLD analysis project Ga0156277, IMG submission 107926) | Verrucomicrobia bacterium RIFCSPLOWO2_12_FULL_64_8
GCCGCATGGATCACGGCATCGAATCGTTCGTCGCCGAGAAGACGCGTCAGCGCGGCATCGAGATCGGCAAAGGTGAAGAAGGTCTCCTCCCGACAGGGAACCAGGGCGGCCGCGGCGTTCCGGGCGCGGAGGTGGACGACCTCGTGGCCGGAGCGGGCGAATTGCCCCGCCAGAATTGCGCCGGTGGAGCCGGTGCTCGTGTTCGTGAGGACGCGAACGGCGTCGATGGGCACGGCCGTGCCCCCGCTGGTCACCAGCACACGCAGTCGGCGCGCCGGCCGCGCCAGCGCGGCTTCGACCGCGTTTACAATTGCGTCCGGTTCGGCCAGGCGCCCGACGCCCTCCTCACCGCACGCCGTCCGTCCCTCTTCCGGCGGCACGATCCGGACGCCCCAGGTGCCGAGACGGGCAATCGCCGCCGCGGTGGCCGGATGCCGCCACATGGCGGGGTTCATGGCCGGGAAGACCAGGCAGGGCTTCGTCCAATCATGCGCCAGGAAAAGCGTGCCCGCGAGATCATCGGCCAGGCCCGCGGCGAAACGGTTGATCGTGTTGGCCGTGGCCGGGCAGACCACGGTGGCATCAGCCCATCGGGCCAGATTGATATGCTCCAGCGCGGCGCCGGGCGCGAAAAGGTCGGTGAGCACGGGATTGCCGGTGAGGCCCTCAAGAGTCGCCGGACCCACGAAACGCAACGCCGCCTCGGTTGCCACCACGCGTACGCGGTGGCCGCGCTGCACCAGCTGTGAAATGGCCGCGCACGCCTTGTAGCCGGCGATCGAGCCGGTCAGGATGAAAAGCAGGTTAGAGCCGGACATGGTCGATCAAGCGCCCTCCTTCCATGCGCAGAACAACGGCCGGCTTGGCGGGCATTTGTGCTGAAATGCGCATCAGGCGGGCACCTCCTCTCGTGCGGGAAAACGAGTCGCCCGCACGTCGCGGGCAAACGCGTTGATGGCGGCGACCGTGGCCGCCGCACCGTCCATATACCGCCGGGCGAAACGCGGATGGAAATCCGGATCAAACCCCAACAGATCGAACAGCACGAGTACCTGGCCGGCGGTGTGCGGCCCGGCGCCGATACCGATGGTCGGGATGGTGAGTTCGCGGGTGACCGCGCCCGCCAGCTCCGCCGGCACGCATTCCAGCACCAAGGCAAAGGCGCCGAGTTTTTCCAACGTCTGCGCCTCAGTCCGCAGGCGCGAGGCCTCGGCCGGCGTGCGGCCTTGCACCCGGTGCCCGCCCAGCTGGTGGATAGATTGAGGCGTCAGCCCGAGGTGTCCCATCACGGGAATTCCGCTGCGCACCAAATGAGAGATGACGTCTTCGTGGCCGGTTACTCCCTCGATTTTGACCGCCGACGCGCCGGCTTGCATGAGGGCGCCGGCCGCCTCCACCGCGGCGGACAACCCCCGTCGCACGGTGAGGAAAGGCATGTCGGCGATGACCAGGAGGCTGGGTGCGCCGCGCCGGACGGCCGCCGTGTGCAGGCACATCATTTCCACGGTGGCGTGCACCGTGGACGGAAACCCGTGCACGACCATGGCAGCGCTGTCGCCGACCAGGATGGCGTCGGCCTCCGAGGCGGCCAACAGGCGCGCCATCAGCGCATCGTAGGCGGCCACGAGGACGATCGGGCGCGCCTCCCGCTTCGCGCGGGCGAAATCCAGGACGCTTTTCAATCCGCCTCCGCAGGGTTCTCGCAACGGGAGACCTGACGGCGGATGCTGGGGGACGGTGGTGCTTGTCGCATGGCGATCAGGCCTCGGTGTCCGAAGACGATGGTTGACGTTGAAACTCCGGTCGCGAGCGGGTTCGCGCCGGACGAAAGACTGCTAGGCGGCCACCGGCCCCTCAGGCAAACAAAAAAAATCGCGTCGGGCCCGCCAGCATGCTGATGCCACCATCCCGAGATATCGGCGCTGGCGGCGATGGGCACGCGGTCGGTTTCTCGAACCGGTTGCACCAGCGCCTCGAGACGCGCTTCCACGGCAGGGGCCGAGCAGGCGGCCGGCTGCGTGGCGGTCAACAGACCGCCGGTCACGACCGCAAGCCAGTATCATGATTGCTTCAGAAATTGCAGGCCGAACCGTGGATTTTGAATGGAGTCGCTCAACAGGCCCGCAATGCCTCCAGGTTCCGCTGCAATCCGGCGCGCACGGCGCCGCCGTCGGATCCGAGCGCAACGAACGTAAAGCCCCAATCGCGGAATTGGGCGACAAGCGCCGGGTTGTGGAGGAGAATGCCCGCGGCTTTGCCGTGCTTCCGCGCCGCCGCCGCGACGTCCCGCACCGCTGCGAGAAAACGCGGGTGATCGAACTGTTCGGGGATGCCCATGTTGCAGGTGAGATCGACCGGCCCGACGAACAACACGTCAATGCCGTCCAACGCTGCGATACCCTCGACGTTGGCGACGGCCCCGGGCGTCTCGATCTGCACGGCGTTCACGAGCCACTCGTGGGCGCGGCGGTAATACTCGTCGAAGTTTGCCCCGAAGCCGCTGCCCCGGTGAATCTTGGCCACGCCGCGAATGCCCCGCGGCGGATAGCGCATTGCGGCGACAGAGGTCTCGGCCTCGGCCACCGTGCTCACGAACGGCACCAGGATGCCGCGCGCGCCCATGTCGAGAGCGCGCTTGTAGCGCGGGATCTCGTTGGCCGCGATGCGCACGATCGGCACCGCGGGCGTGGCGGCGACCGCCTGCAACTGATGCAGCATCGTGTCCTCGCCTCCGGGGCCGTGTTCATGGTCGAGCAGCACCCAGTCGAAACCGGCGAGGCCGGCAAGTTCAGCCGTGACCGGCGAACCGAGATTGAGCCAGGTGCCGACCAGCCACTCGCGGGCCAGCACCCGGTTGCGAAAATCGGGGGAAAGGCTCATGGATGAGTGTAGTAGCGATAAAGCGCCTGCGTGCCATCATTTTCTCCTCCGGCCGAAGCCGGCTCCTCGTAACGGCGCCTGGCGCATTCCAGGCCCGGCAGCTTCAGCTTCATCTCCGCCGCCGCCTCGAGCAGGAGCCGCCGTCCGGCGCTACCAGCCCGTGAACTCCCGGATGGCCGCGGCGACCTGTTCGACCTGCGCGTCGGACATCTCGGGATAAATCGGCAGGCTGAGGCACTCGCGCGCCGCGCGTTCCGCGACCGGGAAGTCGCCGGCCTTGCAGCCGAAATGGGCGAAGCATTTCTGCAGGTGGAGCGGCACCGGATAGTGCAGGGCCGTGCCGATCTCCCGCGAAGCGAGATATTCGTGCAGCCGGTCGCGCGTCGGATGGCGCACGACATAAAGATGGTAGACGCTCTCGGCGTACGCCGCTTCGCGCGGCAGGCGCAGCGGCGTGTCCTTGAGCAACTCGTGGTATCGGTGGGCGATGGCGCGGCGGCGCGCGTTCCACGCCGGCAGCCGTTTCAGCATCACCGCGAGCGTGGCGCCCTGAATGCCTTCCATGCGGTAATTGTAACCGATCTCGTCGTGATAATAGCGCCGGGCCGCGCCGTGTTCGCGCAAGGATCGCGCGCGGGCGGCGTAGTCGGCCCGATCGGTCGCCAACGCGCCGCCTTCGCCGCAGGCGCCGAGGTTTTTGCCCGGGTAGAAACTGTAGATCGCGATGTCGCCGAAGGTGCCCACCGGCTTGCCGCGATAACGGGCGCCGTGGGCTTGGGCCGCATCCTCCACGAGCGCCAGCTTGCGCCGCCGGCAAATCTCGAGGAGCGAATCGAGATCGCCCGGCTGGCCATAGAGATGCACCGGCACCACCGCCTTCGTGCGCGGCGTGACGGCCCGCTCGACGAGCCGCGGATCGAGGGTCATGGTGTCCTCGTCGATGTCGACGTAGACCGGCCGGGCGCCGGTGTAGACGATCGCCCAGCTGGTGGCGATGAAGGTGAAGGGGGTGGTCACGACTTCGTCGCCGGGACCAAGATCGAGCAGCCGCATGGCGACGTGGAGGGCGGAGGTGCCGCTGTTGAATCCCAGGCAGTGCGACGACCCGGTGAAGGCGGCGAAATCCTTCTCGAAGGCCGCCACCTCGGGGCCGAGACAGAACGCGCCCGAATCGAGCGTCCGCCCGATGGCCGCCTCCAGTTCGGGCCGCACCGAGCGAATCCGCGCGGGGAGATCGAAATAAGGAACCTTCATGCAGCAGCCAGTTGGCCATGAAGAGACCGAAAAAACCACCAAAAAGATCAGAGCGAAGTGAATCTTGAAACCAGCCTTGTCGTTCTGAACGAAATGAAGAATCCATCGGGATACCGCCGGGACCTGCGGCACCACCTGACTGGATGCTTCGCTACGCTCAGCATGACATGCCCGAAGAAACCGGTTTAAAGACACTCGCTGATCGAATTACTGGGAAGTCTTCGCCCATGGGCCGGACGGACATTTTGAACTTGGCCTTTGGGCGGGGCGAACGGCACGATGCCGGAAAGCATGGCCCCGCCGATCAACTTTCCGGCTCGTGGGAACGCCCGACCGGGACCGCAGGCATGACGCCGACGCACAAGTTGCAGACCGCCGATCCGCTCTCCGATTATCGGGCCGCGGCGGATCAGATCCAGGCGGCCATCCGGCGCGTGCTGGAGAGCGGTCACTATATTCTGGGACCGGAAGTGGAGGCGTTCGAAAAAGAGTTCGCGGCGTACCATGGCGGCGGTCAGGCCGTGGGGGTGGCCAGTGGCACGGACGCGCTGGAGCTGGCCCTGCGCGCTGCCGGCATCAAGTCCGGCGATGGCGTGGTGACGGTGGCGCACACCGCGTCGGCGACAGCCGCGGCCATCGAGCTCGCCGGCGCCAAGCCCGTGTTCGTCGACCTTGACCCGCGGAGCATGACGATGGACGCGACGGCGCTCGAGCGGCGCCTGACCGAACCGCGCGGGCCGGCGATCAAGGCGGTGGTGCCCGTGCATCTCTACGGCCAGCCGGCGGACATGCCCGCAATCCTGGCGATCGCGCGCCAGCACCACCTGGCGGTGGTCGAGGATTGCGCGCAGGCCCACGGCGCCACGCTCCAGGGCCGGAAAGTGGGCACATGGGGAGACGCCGCGGCATTCAGTTTTTATCCCACCAAAAACCTCGGCGCGATCGGCGACGGCGGCGCGGTCCTCACCGACGACCCGGAACTGGCGGCGCGCATCCGCCTGCTGCGCCAGTACGGCTGGCGTGAACGCTATGTGAGCGACGTGTCCGGAAAGAACAGCCGGCTCGACGAACTCCAGGCGGCAATTCTGCGGGTGAAACTGACCCACCTCGACGCCGGGAATCATAAGCGACAGAAACTCGCCGCGCACTATCTGACGAAACTGACCCGCACGGGTCTGGTGCTGCCAGAAGTGCGCGCCAACTGCCAGCCGGTGTGGCATCAGTTTGTCGTGCGCACGCCCGGCCGCGACGCACTGCGCGCCCATCTGACCGCGGCCGGCGTGCCGACGGCGATTCTTTATCCCGTTCCGATTCATCGCCAGCCCGCGTACCGCGACGACAGCCTCCGGTTGCCGGCAACCGAGCAGGTATGCCGGGAGTTGCTTTGCCTGCCGATGCACCCGGGATTGGAGATGGCCGACGTCGACACGGTCTGCCGACACATCGCGGTGTGGGTGGCGCGTTAGGTTGGTCAATTTCCGAACGCAAACCAGTTTGTCGCCAGATTGCAGACTGGAGCGGCGACGCCCTCGTCGCCGGTTTTCAGCGAGCACGCGACGGGGGCGTCGCGTCCCCATGAAAACGTCGAATTACACCTTCGGCTTCTTCAGGCGAGGGGATAAGCAGCCTCCCGTAATTGAGTGATCCGGCCGAATCGCCTCACCACAACAAAAACGAGTCGAGCCGCTGGAGATACCGGCGGCCGACAACCGCGGGCGAAAACAGCCGGCGGATGTCGGCGGCCGCCTGCGCGCCGAGGCGCGTCCGCAGGCCGGCGTCGTCAACCATGCGGCGCATGGAGTGCGCGGCGTGCTCGATGTCGGCCTCGGCCCAGGTCTGGCCGCGCGGGTACGGGCCGTGATCCTCGGCCAGGGTTGCGAGTTCGTATTTCACCGGGCAGCCATTGGCCTCGTTGACGAATTCGGCCGTGCCGGACCAATCCGTGGCGATGACCGGTTTGCCGAGATACATGGCCTCGGCGACATTGAGGCCAAAGCCCTCCGCGCGGTGCAGCGAGACGAAGCAGTCGCACGCCTGTTGCAACTCCGCCACCGCCGCCCGCGGCAGGGTTTCGCTGATGAGCCGGGTGTTGGGCAGGCCGGCGAGTTCCTTCTGCAGCGCGGCGAACGCCCCGGGATTGCGTCCGGGATTGAGGGTCTTGATAACGAGACCCACCGGGCCGCCGTCCGGAAATGCGCGCCGAAAGGCGGTGATCACGGCCTGCGGATTCTTTCGCTCCTGGGTCGAGTTCAGGTCGTAGATGAACAGAAACAGGAAGGTGCGCTCCGGCAGACCGAACTTCGCGCGAAAATCACCCTGCGGCATCGGAAAATCGATCGCATGCGGCATGGCCAGCACGGGCTTGGGCACCTTGGTGGCAATGGCGGCGCGGGCGAACTCGGAGGGGCACCAGATCTCGTCGAAGAACCGGTGATACACCGCCCAGCCATCGGGAAAATCAGGCAGCTCCCACGCCCAATAGCCGACGTTGTATTTGCCGATCCGGAAATCGCGGCCGTGGTGGTGGTCGATCTCCTCGGATTGCGGGGCGTCGAGATGAAAGACGTTGACCGGATGGGGATTGGCGGTCTGCAGCCGCGCGCTGAACGTATCGTCTCCCGGCGGGTTGAGGCAGTTGAGCTTCAGGTCGACCAGGGCGGCCGGCAGATGCACGGCGTCAGCCGCGCGCGCCATGCAACGCACCGACTCGCCGATGCCCAGCGCGGCGCGGAAGAATCCGACCAAATTCAAGCCCGGCTTCCAGCTTTCCACGGCGAGGCGGCGGACCGGGGCGAGCCGGCCCTGGCTGATCCGCACGATCTCCTCGCCGTCGACGACCAGCGCTTCAATGCGCAGCTGCCGGTGACGTTTTTGCAGGCGGTATTCCTGCAGCCGGTCGCGCCAGCGGCGGGGCAACGGCGCCCGCTCCACCTTGCGGCCCAGCCAGGCCAGAAAATTGTCCGCGCCCACGCCCAGCAGTTCGAAGGTCAACACGCCGCCGGCCGGCACGCCGCCCGCGGGGAGGGGAAATCGCCAGTAGAAACGGCCGGGCCGCACCGGCCAGACTTCGCCCAGCGCCCGGTCGTTCAGGCGCACGCGCAGGCCGGGGAAGAGGCGCGCGGTGGGGAATTCGCCGGAAAAGTCCAGTAGCTCGCCATGAAGCTCGAGCCATTTCCCCGGCACCGCCACCGGCATTCCCAGGGTGCCGCGATCACGGAGCCAGAAGGCCGAGGCGTGGATATAAAGACGATGGACCAGCCAGTGGCGCAGGACGGGCGGCTGCCACTGCGCCACGGAGTCACGCGTGGCCCGGGCTGGATTTGTCCAAAGAGACATGACGGCACCTCAGGAGGGCCGGGAAGCTGGCGCCGCCGCAAGCGGATTCGCCACCGGCGGCAGCAAGCGCTCCCAGCGCGCCTCCTCCTTGAAAAAGTTTTGCGCGACGTTGGTTTCGGCCCAGCGACCCGGCCGGGGTCGCCGGCCCTGCAGGAAATCATCGGAGCAACGCTCAGCCCGGGGATGGCGGGGCAGGGTGCCGGCGCGCGCTTCAGCCAGAAACGCCTCGCACCAGGCGCGCCACGCCTCGCGTTCAAGTTCGGCGCGCCACTTGCGGAACAGCCGGTAGGAATTTTCCTCATCCGACGCCTTGCGGCCCGGCGTGGCGCTGACGTGATGCAGCACACTGCTCTTCAGGGCGGTCCATGTGCCCAGCCCGGCGGCGCGGGCCCGAAAACAAAAATCCACGTCTTCCCCGCCATTGCGGAAACCTTCGTCAAAGCCGCCGAGGCGGTTGAAGAGTTCACGCGGAATGGCCAGGCAGGCGCCGGTCACCGCCGGCATGGGCGCGTATCCCGGAGTGGAGGGCGAATCCGCCGGCAGAATCCGCACGTGGGCCGGTTTGCCGTCGACGCCGATGCGGATTCCCGCGTGATCAACCGCGCGGGTCCGGAGGTCGAGTTGCACGTTGCCGATGACACCGGCGCGGGGCAGGCGCCCGAAACCTTCGAGCAGGGGCTCGAGCCAGCCTGACAGGAATTCCAGGTCGTTGTTGGCCAGGAGGAGGATATCGCCGCCCGCGGCGGCGGCGCCGCGATTGCAGGCGGCGGCGAAACCGAGATTGTGTTCGTTCCGCACCACCCGACAGGAATCCGCCTGGGTCGCCAACCACTCGCGCGTGCCATCGGTGCTGCCATCGTCCACGAGGACGATCTCGTGGGGTCGGCCGGCCGGGAGGCTGTTCCGCAGCGTTTCGAGACAGCGCTGTGTCAGATCAAGCCGGTTGTAGAGCGGTATGACCGCGCTGACACGGGGAGTGGAAGCACGTGAGGGGGGCATGGATTCCCTCATTCCCTGTTCCCTCACTCCCTCAGCGCATCCGTCAGGATGCGACGAAGGTATTCGCCGTAAGAGGACTTGCCGAGACGGGCCACGTTGGCCTCGAGGCCGGCGCGATCGATCCATCCCTGCTGGAAGGCGATTTCCTCGAGGCAGGCGATCTTCAAGCCCGTGCGGTTTTCGAGCACTTCCACGAATTGGGCCGCCTGCATGAGCGAGTCGTGCGTGCCGGTGTCGAGCCACGCCGTGCCCCGGCCGAAGAGTTCGACACGCAACGTGCCGCGTTCGAGATACAAGCGGTTGAGATCGGTGATCTCGAGTTCGCCCCGCGCCGACGGCCGGAGGCCGCGCGCGAGCGCAATGACGTCGCGATCGTAGAAATAGAGTCCGGGGACGGCGTAGCTGGACCTGGGTCGTCTCGGCTTTTCCTCGAGGGAGAGCACGCGTCCGTCCGGCGCAAACTCCGCGACACCGTAGGCGGAGGGATTGGCGACATGGTAGCCGAAAATGGTGGCGCCTTCGGTCCGGGCGCCGGCGTCCTTGAGGCTTTGCACGAAGTCGGCGCCGTAGAAAAGATTGTCGCCCAGGACGAGGGCCGAAGTCTGCTGGCCGGTCAAAAAACCCGTGTCGCCGGCGATATGGAACGCCTGGGCGAGCCCTTCGGGCTTGGGCTGGGCGGCATAACTGAGTTTGAGACCGAACTGAGAGCCGTCCTCCAGCAGGCGTTGGAACAGCGGAAGATCCTGCGGGGTGGAGATGACCAGAATCTCCCGGATGCCGGCGAGCATGAGCACCGACAGCGGGTAGTAGATCATCGGCTTGTCGTAGACCGGCATGAGCTGCTTCGACACGGCGATGGTCAGCGGGTAAAGCCGGGTGCCGGACCCTCCCGCTAATACGATTCCTTTTCGATTCATCAGATTGTTGATTAACCGCGAAGGACGCTAAGAGGCGCGAAGTTTAGGAGTGCGTAAGGACTATTCGTTCCCATTCGAGACGAGGATACGAGCCGAAATTGACGAGAAGGCCGAGCTGAAGTCCGGTCACTTTAAGGTAGTTCAAGACTTGGGCACGATGCTCATCCGTGAGGCCTTTGGCCGCCTTCAGTTCGACAATGATCTTTTCGAAACAGAGCACGTCGGGGGTATATGTATGCTTCAATGGGCGCCCTCGATAGAATATCTGGTAGTTACGCTGCGGATCGAACGGAACGCCGGATAACTCCAGTTCGATTTCCACAGCGTCCTGATAAACCGGCTCGGCGAAACCGTTGCCCTTGTCTT
>Ga0156277_10622_pt1 | contig 9660 bp, 7 predicted proteins | sample RifCSPlowO2_12_FD_107926 | JGI IMG/M metagenome (GOLD analysis project Ga0156277, IMG submission 107926) | Verrucomicrobia bacterium RIFCSPLOWO2_12_FULL_64_8
TTACCGCCTGGCGAGTTGCCTGCCGTCGGGCTCCTTGGCCGAACACTATACTGCTTCGCCCATCGCGCCACTCCCGTAAGAAGCAGCTGGTGCGCATGTTCCGCCGCGAGGGATTCGGGCGCGGGTGGCGTATTACTCGGTGTTCACAGCCCGGAACCATTCCGTTCAAACCTTAAACCAAACTTAACGATGAAATCCCTACGATTCCTTCTTCTTGCCGCGGCCGCGGCCGCCATTCTGACCGCGACCGCCTTCGCCGTTCCGCAAAGCAAAAGGCAGCTTCTTTCGCCCGATTCGGCCGCCAAAAATACAGCCGCCAGCTCGACTGCGAAACCGATGCGCATGGTCGTGCGCAACCCGGGGACGAAACTCGTGAGCACCGTCGTGTGCTCGCCTGAACTCGCCAAAGTCAACCCATATTGCCGGATCCACTGCGGCAAGTAGGCGGCCCACCAATGACTTGAATTCACCGCCGCCGGCCTTTCCCGGGCCGGCGGCGTTTTGTCCGGCCGGCAGCATAAAAAACGAGGGAAACCGGCGCGGCTGGCGTAGTATCTCCGTCAATTCAACCGCTCATGCACTCAAAGTTCCTTAATCACAAGATCCTCACGCTCATCTCCTGCTCCGCGGCGCTCACTTTGGGCGCCGCTTTCGCCCGCGCCGCGGGCGAACACAGTCACGGCCACGACTCCGCCCCGGCGGACAAAGCGAAGGCCAAAGCGGGCCCCGACACCCAATGGCTGGCCAAGGCCAAGGCCGAGTATCCCCTCACCACCTGCGTCGTTTCCGGCGACAAGCTGGGCGGCGACATGGGCGAAGCCATCGACTTTGTGCACAAGGAGGACGGCAAGCCCGACCGCCTTGTTCGCTTTTGCTGCAAGGATTGCATCGGCGATTTCAAGAAGGAGCCGGCAAAATATCTAAAGATGATCGACGAGGCCGCGGCGGCCAAGGCCAAGGGCTCGTCGGGTCATTCCGACCATTCCGGGCACAACCACTGAACGCCGCGCAAACACGCTTATTCCAAGCGGGCGGATCGTCTGACCGCCCGCTTTCAATATCCGCATTATGAACGCGCTCCTTTGGCTCGGTCGGCTCCATCCGCTGCTGGTGCATTTTCCCATCGCGCTGCTTTGGGTCGCGGCGGCGGTCGAGATTGCTGGGCTGTTTCACGACCATTCCGCTTTGGGCCGGCTCGTGACCTTCCTGCTGGCCGTGGGCGCCGTAAGCGCAATGGCCTCGGTCGCGACCGGCTGGGCCTTCGTTGGCGAGCACCACCCGCGGCCCTCTATGCACACCATGCTGTTCTGGCACCGTTGGCTGGGTGTCACGACCGCCCTGCTGGCAACGGCCGCCTGGGCGGCCGCGCGGCGCGCGGCCGACGATGCGCATCCCCCGGCGCGCTGGCGGCGGCGCGGTCTGGTCTGGCTAACCGCCGGTGTATTGACCGCCACCGGCCACCTCGGCGCCCTCATGGTCTGGGGCGATGATTACTATTTCCCAAACCCATGACGGCATCAGCTCCGGGCCGGCCGGCCGGCCTTGCACCTCCACCAAGGAGAATTTATCAAGACCCATCTTCCGCCTGACGGACAACCCGCTCCGGGCGTCCGCGCATCCGGCGGTCAACCCAACTGAAAGAAAACGCCATTATGAAACACTCCAAACTCGTCCTCGCCGCGGTTCTGTTCGTGAACACCGCCGCCCTCACGCTGGCCGCGCCCGCGAGCAAGCGCACCTCCACGTCGAACGCCCTTCACGCCTCCGAAGATTTCGCCGGGCTCAACGCCGGCGATAAGATCGCCTTGGTGTGCAAGCAGTGCGAAACGGTCAGCGTGCAAACCGTCGCTTCGAAAGGCGAGGCGATCGAATTCTGCAAGGAAGGCGCAGAGATCATCTGCCCGTCGTGCCACAAAACGTTCAAGGTCGTCCGGCACGGTCCTCCGGGCAAAGGCGGGACGCATGTCGAAACCCGCATTGTCAACGACAAGGGCGAAGTGTGCATGTTCGTGGTCAAGCTCCCAAATTGAAATGGCCGCCCGTTTCACCTCGGTCGGCGGCATTTGACGCCGCCGGCCTGTCTTCTTACCCGCCATATAACCGTCGCCGGTTTCCCCGCAATCGCCACACTGTCATGCCACGAAACCGTCGTGCATCTCCCGTCGCGATGGTGACCGGCGCGAGTGTCCTCCTGCTCGCCAGCTGCGTCGCGCCTTCGACACAGGAGACCGGGGTTCGCCGCCAGGTGCAGGCGGTCGGCGCGGTCTTGCGGCCGGAGGGCCGCCGGCCCGACCTGCCGTCGCTGGCACCCGACTCGCCGCCGGGCGAGTTCGTGCGCTACGCGGTGCTGAATCATCCTGGCGTGGAGGCGGCCTATCACGAGTGGCGGGCCGCGGCGGCCGCGATCGTGCCTGCCCGCGCCCTGCCCGATCCGCAGCTCACCTTCGAGGCCGACATCGCCGACACGCTGATGACGTTCATGCCGGGCCTGATGTTCGACTTCATGACGCCGGGCAAACGCGCCGCCATGGGCCGCGAGGCCGCGGCCACCAGCACCGTCGCCTATCGCACCTATGTCGCCACCGTGCTCCGCGTGGCCGCCGAAGCGCGCAAGGCCGCGATCGAGCTGGCTTACGTCGAAGAAGCCATCCGCCTGCGCGAATCCTCGGTCGGCGAGCTGGAACAATCCCGTGCGATTGCCGACGCCGACTACGTCACCGGCCGGGGCATGGGCACGCTGGCGAACCAGGTGCGCACGGCCAGCGACCTCGCCCGGGTCCGCGCCGAACTCGCGGCCCTGGCTGATCGTCGCGCCGCGGCCCGGACCCGTTTCAAGTCCGCCCTGGGTCTTGCGCCCACCGACGCCGATCCGGCCTGGCCCCAAGCGGCGCTCGCGGCCACCGCCCTCCCCGGAGCAGACGAACTCTGGCGCCGGGTGCAGACCGCCAACCCGGAACTCGGCCGGATGCGCGCGATGGTCGACATGGCCATCGCCGGCATCGAGGTGGCGCGCAAGTCGCGGACGCCGGATTTTGCCCTCGGTCTCATGGCCGACTTGAAGGCCAGTCCCCTCATGGTCCGGCCGACGGCCAACCTCACCCTGCCCGTCTGGCGCGAAAAAATCGCCGCCACCATCGCCGCGGCCGAGGCGCGGCGCGACGCCGCCGTCGCGCGCGTCAGCGCCGAACAGTTGAACCTCGCCGCCGAGTTCGCGCAAATGCTCTACATGGTCCGCGAAGCCGACTGGATGATCAGCTACATCGATCAGACGGCTTTGCCCAATCTTGATCGCACGATCGCCACGCTCGAGGCCGGCTACCAGACCGGTATGACCCGCCCGGTCATGATCCCGGAAACGCGCATGATGGCGGTCGACCTGCGGCACGAACGCGCCGATCTGCTGCTCCAGCGTGAACTCGCCGTGACGGATCTGATGCTCCTCACTGCCGACATCGCGCCGGCTGGCGCACCGCTGCTGGCCGGGACCGCAATGGTTCAACCGTGATCCTCCCATGCAACCTACAGCCCGGTTATTTCACAGGCCCGGCGTATGCCGTGCACAGCCTGCAAACTGGAGCGGCGACGCCCCCGTCGCCGTTCTTCGAGGAAACACGCGACGAGGGCGTCGCGTCCCCATAAAACATCCGGGGGTAGGGGCTTGCAGGCGACAATCAACCCATACCCGCGAATAATCTCTCTCGAAGAGCCTGCAAGCGGGCTCCTACCACCGCGTTCAATTTCGCCATGAGATTCTCCAAGCCCATTATTCCTCCGATCTTGCCGCCGCTGTTCCTGGCGCTCCTGACCGCGGCGCCCCTGCCATCGCCGATGGCGCGCGCCGCAGGCGCGGACCAGCAACTCTACACCTGCGGCATGCATCCGCAGATCATCAAAAAGGAGCCGGGCAACTGCCCCATCTGCGGCATGAAGCTCACGCCCGTGCGCGCCGACGGCGCGGGCCCCGCGAAGGGCGGACACACGATCAAATACTACAAGTCCACGATGATGCCGGGCGAGGTCAGCCCCAAGCCCGGCAAGGACTCGATGGGCATGGACATGGTGCCCGTCTACGAAGGCGGAGACGGCTCCGTGCAGAACATTCAGATCGACGCCGCCACCATCCAGCGTATGAACCTCAAGACCGGCCTGGTGGCCCGCGGCCCCGTGCACCGCGAAATCCGCAACGTCGGCGTGGTCGCCTACAATGAGCAGGGTCTGCGCGACATCACCACAAAATACGAGGGCTGGCTCGAAAAGCTTCACGTCAACGCGACCTGGACCGCGGTGAAGGCCGGCGACCCGCTGTTTGAGATTTACTCGCCTGATCTCTACAACGCGCAGCTCAACTACCTCGTCGCGCTCCGCTCCGAGGGCGCGGCTGGCGGTCCGCTCACCCGGGCGTCGCTGGGCCGATTGCAGCTGTTTGATGTATCGGCCGAATTTCTTGCCGAGCTGGCCCGCGACGGCGAGGCCCACCGCACTTATGTTTTCCACGCTCCCACCGACGGCGTCGTCATCGAAAAAATGGCGGTGGCCGGCCAGATGATGAAGCCGGGCGAGCGCATCTACCGGCTGGCCGACCTTTCGACCGTCTGGGTGCTCGCGCAGGTCTATGAGAACGATTTGGCCTTCGTGCACGTGGGTCAGCCTGCGACGGTGCACGCGACCTACGGTCGCGACCGCGACTTCGCCGGCGAGGTCGCACTGTTGCTGCCGCAGGTCGAGGAGCAGACGCGCACAGCCACCGCGCGCCTCGTGCTGCCCAACCCCGACGGTTATCTGCGGCCCGGCATGTTCGTCGATGTGCGCGTCGCGGCGCAACTGGCGGAAGACGCCGTGCTCGTGCCGGAGGAGGCGGTGCTGCGCAGCGGCGAGCGCAACACCGTGTTCCTCGCGCGCAGCGATGGGACTTTTGAACCGCGCGAAGTGAAGCTCGGGGCGCGTAGTCAGGACGGCCGTTACGAGGTGCTCGCCGGGCTGGCGGCCGGCGAGCGCGTGGTCACCTCCGGCCAGTTCATGCTCGATTCCGAAAGCCAGCTGCGCGAGGCGATCGAAAAGATGCGCCGGCAGGAATCGAGCCCCGCCCCGGCTGCGGTGAGCGAAGGTAGGGACGGACCGCCGGGCCGTCCGCAAAGCGGTGCGCCCGGCGGTCGCGCCCTACCGGACACACCGGCGCTCACCTCGCTCGCCCTCGCCCTGGCCGACGCCGCCGCCGCGCTCGGGGCGGACGACCTCGCCGCCTATCGGCGGCAATTGCCGGCCTTGCGCGCCACATTGGCGGCATACTTCAACGCCGATGAACACGCCGCGCACGGTCCCCTGGCTCCTTTCCATGAAAACGCCCTGCCGGATCGCCCCGATTTGAACGCCGCCCGCCGCGACTACGCGCCGTTGAGCACTGTGGTGGCCGATCTCGTGCGCGCGGCCCGAAAAAATCCGGCCGCCACCGGCGGGCCGAGCTCCGGCGAGGCCGATGCGTTCCGCTCCCTCCGGATCTTCGAGTGCCCGATGGCGCCGGAAATCGGCAAGGGCCGCTGGCTGCAGCGCGCCGCCGGCATCAGGAACCCCTTCTTTGGCTCCGCCATGCCCACTTGCGGCGAGGAACTCGACGCCCCGCCGCCGCCGGCACCGCGACCCGAGGGCCACGGCCGGGTCATGCCTTCGCGGGCCGAAGGCGAGGCGCTGCTCGCCTACCTGCTCACCCAAACTCCGGCAGCCACCGGCAAAGCGGCGGACGGCGTCTGCGGCAACTGCGGCATGAGCGCGGCGGCCATGGCGGCCGGCGAGCCCTGCGAGCACGGCATCAAAACAGCTGCCGCGCCCTGACACCCGCCGCCGGCCATGCTCAAGGGCATCATAGATTTCTCCCTGAAGAACAGGTTCCTCGTCCTCGCGGCGACGACGGCGCTCGTGCTGGGCGGTATTTACGCCCTGCGCAATATCCCCCTTGATGCCATTCCCGACCTTTCCGACACCCAGGTGATCATCTACACGGAGTGGCCCGGGCAGGCGCCGCAGATCGTGCAGGACCAGGTCACCTACCCGCTCACGACCAAGATGCTCTCGGTGCCGAGCGCCAAGGTCGTGCGCGGCTATTCGTTCTACGGTTTCTCGTTCGTCTACGTCATCTTCGAGGACGGCACCGATCCCTACTGGGCGCGCAGCCGCGTGCTGGAATATTTGAGCGGGCTCTCTGGCAGCCTGCCCGCCGGGGTCGCCCCGCGCCTCGGGCCGGACGCCACCGGCGTCGGCTGGGCGTTCATGTATGCGCTCAACTCGGACCGGCACGACCTCGCCCAATTGCGTTCGATGCAGGACTGGTTCCTGCGTTACCAGATCGCCAGCATCGACGGCGTGGCCGAGGTCGCGTCGGTGGGCGGTTTCGTCAAACAATACCAGATCACGGTCGATCCGCACCGGCTGCACGCCTACAACCTTTCCATCAGCGACGTCGCGATGGCCGTCCAGAAAAGCAACGGCGAGGTCGGCGGTCGCTCCGTCGAGCTGGCCGAGAAGGAGTTCATCCTGCGCGTGCGCGGCTATGTGCAGGGGGTCGAGGACCTGCGCAAGGTCGCCGTGGGGCGCGGTCCGGGCGGCACGCCCATCCTGCTCGGCGAGGTGGCCAACGTGCAGCTCGGCCCCGACATGCGCCGCGGCATCGCCGAGCTCAACGGCGAGGGCGAGACTGTCGGCGGCATCGTGGTGGTGCGCTACGGCGTCGACACGCGTCAGGTCATCAAGGCGGTGCAGGCCCGCCTCGACCAGGCGATGAAGAGCCTGCCCGAGGGCGTGACCTATACCGTCGCCTACGACCGCACCGCGCTCATCGACCGCGCGGTCAAGACCCTCGAGGAGAAGCTCATCGAGGAAAGCATCGTCGTGGCCCTCGTGTGCGTCCTGTTCCTGCTGCATTTCCGCAGCGCGTTTGTGGCCATCGTCATCCTGCCCATCGCGGTGCTGGCCTCGTTCCTCATTATGTACCGGCAGGGTCTGAGCTCGAACATCATGTCGCTCGGCGGCATCGCCATCGCCATCGGCGCGATGGTCGACGCGGCCATCATCATGATCGAAAAAGCGCACAAGCACATGGAGCACGACGGAGGCAGGAAACCGCATTGGGACATCATCCGCGACGCGTCGGTCGAGGTGGGGCCGACCCTGTTTTACTCGCTGCTGGTGATCACGGTGTCGTTTTTGCCGGTGTTTACGCTGCAGGCGCAGGAGGGCCGGCTGTTCAAACCGCTCGCCTTCACCAAGACCTACTCGATGGCGGCGGCCGCGCTGCTGTCCATCACGCTCGCGCCCGTGCTGATGGGCTTCTTCATCCGGGGCCGGATCCCAGCCGAGGAGAAGAATCCCGTGAACCGGATCCTCATCTGGGCCTACCACCCGCTGTTGGATCTCATGATCCGTTTTCGGTGGGCGGTGATCGTCATCGCGGCCGTGATCGTCGGTTGGGTCTTCTTCCCCTGGAACGCGTGGGTGGTGCAGCCGTTGCCGGAGGGCGGGATGAAGAACCTCGCGGCGAAGCTCAATCCCATCTTCCCCTACCAGAACCTCGGCTCGGAATTCATGCCGCCGCTCTACGAGGGCGACCTGCTCTACATGCCGACCACGTTCCCCGGCATCTCGCCGACCAAGGCCCGCGAACTCCTCCAGCAGACCGACCAGATCATCCGCACCTTCCCCGAGGTGCACCATGTCTTCGGCAAGATCGGCCGCGCCGAGACCGCCACCGACCCCGCGCCGATGGATATGATCGAGACCACGATCATGCTCAAATCCGAGAACGAATGGCCGGCGGTCGATATCCGGGATCCGGCGGGCCGGGTCGTCGCCCACCGCCGCCGCACGGTCGACGAACTCGTGCAGGACTTGAACGCGGCCGTGCAGATCCCCGGCCTGACCAACGCGTGGACGATGCCCATCAAAACGCGCATCGACATGCTCGCCACCGGGATTAAAACCCCCGTCGGCATCAAGGTCGCCGGCCCAGACCTCCGCGAACTCGAGCGCATCGCCGGCGAAATCGAGGCGCTCATCCATCGCGTGCCGGGCACGAGCAGCGTCTTCGCCGAGCGGGTGATGGGCGGCAACTACGTCGAATTCGACATCGATCGCGACGCCATCGCCCGCTATGGCCTCACCGTAGGCGACGTGCAAGAGGTCCTGCAGGTCGCGCTCGGCGGCATGCCGCTCACGACGACGGTCGAGGGACTCGAGCGTTACGGTGTCATCCTGCGCTACGACCGCGATTACCGCGAGAATCTCGACGCTTTGCGCGAAATCGTAATTCCGGTGAAAACGGCCGGCACCGCGGGCGGCATGGCGGGCGCCGGCGCACCCGCGCTCATGGCGCAGGTGCCGCTCAGCCAGCTCGCGAAGATCCGGGTGGTCGCTGCGCCGATGGGCATCAAGAGCGAGGGCGCCGTGCCCAACGCCTGGATCTACGTGGACGTGCATGGGGTCGATATCGGCAGCTACGTTCGTAACGCCCGGCTGGCCGTCGGCGAAGCCGTCCAGCGGGGCGAGATCCAGATGCCGGCCGGCTACAGCGTGTTCTGGAGCGGCCAGTACGAATATATGCTGCGGGCGCAGCAGCGCCTGTTGATCGTCGTGCCGCTCACGCTGCTCATCATCATCCTCATCATCTACCTCAACACGAAGTCGTGGATCAAAACCGCCATCGTGCTGCTGGCCGTGCCGTTTTCCCTCGTGGGCGCGTTTTGGATGCTGCACTTGTCGGGCTACAACCTGAGCGTGGCCGTGTGGGTCGGCATCATCGCCCTCGCCGGCCTCGATGCCGAGACCGGCGTCGTCATGCTGCTCTACCTCGATCTCGCTTACGACGACTGGAAAAAGAAAGACCGGCTCCACACGACCGCCGACCTGCGCGACGCCATTTATTACGGCGCGGTGAAACGTGTGCGGCCCAAGGCCATGACCGCCGCGGTCATCATCGCCGGCCTGCTGCCCATTCTTTGGAGCCACGGCACCGGCGCCGACGTCATGAAGCGCATCGCCACGCCCATGGTGGGCGGCGTGGTCACCTCGACCCTGATGGAGCTGCTCGTCTACCCGGCGATCTTCTACGTCTGGCGCCGCCGCACTCTGCCGCCCTCAGCCCCTGCCGCGCCGCAGTCCGATGCAGGCTCAACCCCATGAGCAGCGTAAAACACGACTCTCCTCCGTCGATTTCCAGCTGCTCTGTACCGACGGCGGCAGGAAGACATATGGCGGCGGAAGCGATTCCGGCCTCATGCCGAGACATGAAACCGTTCCCTACTCACCTGCACCGAGCGGAGCTGCGACTTGAAGCATTTCCGGCCCGACCCGGCGTCTTTGACATCAGGTCCACTCCCGCCCTATCATCATGAGCCCGGCAAATTTCGATACACCCCCAGAGAATCTCGAAACCACCTGTGCCGTGTGCGGCAAAGAAACCAGCGGGGGACGAGGCTTTATGAACCTGACCATTGACGGCCGGCGCTTTGCACTTTGCTGCCCCCTGTGCTGGAAGGCGTTCGACGACGATCGGGAATCATATATCCAACGCCGTCGGGCAGCGGAAACGGTGCGGGACGCGATCCACGGGATGCGGACCGGCGGAGAATCCCCTCCGCCAGCGTAGAAACAAGGGGTATTACGGCCGGCGAACCG
>Ga0156277_10176_pt1 | contig 9629 bp, 8 predicted proteins | sample RifCSPlowO2_12_FD_107926 | JGI IMG/M metagenome (GOLD analysis project Ga0156277, IMG submission 107926) | Verrucomicrobia bacterium RIFCSPLOWO2_12_FULL_64_8
AGAAATCCTTCGCGCCCGGCTCGTGGATCGTGAATCGCGTGTTGGCCGCGCCGTGCAGCCGGAGCACGCCCGAGCGGACGTTGGTGTCCTTGCCTGACTCGACGGGGATGCTGGAAATCTTTCTCCCGCACACCTCGAGATCGTAGCTGCCCGGCGGCAGTTCGGCGGTGACGGGGCCATAGTCGGCCCGAAGCATGTCGGCGCCCCCGGCTTTATAGACGGTCGTGCGTGTGCCCTTGATCTCGGCACCTTCGGCAAAGGAAAGCACGATGCGTCCAAGCCGGCCCTTCATCTCGGGGTTGGCCTTGATCTCGTACAATCCCGGATCACCCCGTTCACGCGGGGCGGTCCGCCGCGCCTCGGGCCCCGGCGTCTTCGCGGCCACCGCGGCGCCGCTGCGCGATTTGTTCCACAACACCCAGTTGCCGGCGAGCGAGGCCGCCAGCAGGAGCACCAGGATGACGATGATGACTTTGTCGCGATTCATGGGATGGCCGTCGGCTGCCGGCTCAGAACTCGGTGATGCTCCCGGTCTCGATGGTGACCTTGTCGCGCTGGTCCCTGACCATGACTTCGACATCGCCCGCCGGGAAACCGATATCGTTATTGCCGTACTTGGACTCGATATTCTCCTTGGTGCCTGGCTCGAAGATCTGAAACAGGGTGGCGGAGGCGCCATGAATCCGCAGCACGCCGACATGCATGCGCGTGTCCTGGCGCGATTGGATCGTCACGCCCGTCACCTTGCGACCGCTGATGACCACGTCGTAGGTGCCGGGTAGCAGTTCGATCTCCGCGTTGCCGTATTTGGACTCGACATTTTTTTGTTCACCAGTCCGGCGGATTTCGATGAGGGTGCCGTTGATTTTGGCCCCCGCAGGATAAGCGACCACCAACCGACCGAGGCGGCCCTTGAGTTCGGGATTGGCGACCGTGTCGAAGGCACCCGACACGCCGCCAAGCCGCGGTCGGCCCACCTCGAGCCCTCCGGCCGCGCGGGCTCGACCGCTGGCGTCGGTTTCAGGCCTCACTTTGATGTTATCCTTGAGATTGTAGCCGGGCCTTACGTTGGTGCCGGTGCTTTGGCCTGACGACGACCCATCGCCCGAGGGTGTTCCGTCCGAAGGTAAGCCACCCGAGGGCGGTCCACCTGAAGGCGGCGCGCCCGACGCTCCGGTGCCGCCCGATGATCCAGCACCCTGCTCCAACCGGGCGACCCGCGCTTCCAGTTCACTCACGCGCCGGGCCAGATCATTGTTGTCCGTCGCGCCGCCACCGGCGGACGGCGGCGTCGAGATCGACGGGGTGGACGTTGTTCCGGTCCCCCCGCCCGCGCCCGGCGACGCCATGCCCCCACCGCCCGGCGACGTTCCGCTTCCGCCGCCCCCCAAGGCGCCGACCGTCTTCTTGACCGACTTTGCGGTGCCGCCGGGATCAAGCGGACAATCGGCCTCGAGGATGTCGTCGATGGTCTGGAGCATCTGACTATAAAGATTTGAATTGAGGAAATAAGTGATGGCGTCCTCGACCATGTTCTTGGCCATCTCGTCGAGGTTGTTCTGGAGCGGCTTCAGGTTGAGGTTGCCGATGCGGACCCGGGTGTCGGGGGTCGCCACGTCGAAAATCTTGCATCGCTCAACGTCCAGCAGCGGATCGAACCGCATGGTGATCCGCAGGTCGTCGATATCGCCGCCGACCTCGAATTTCTTGGAGAACTTGCACGGATTGGGATTGTTGAACGTCGGCACCCTCGGCCGCATGCGCAGTTTGATCGCGGACACCCCGAGATGATCGATGCCGGTTTCGAACACCACGCCGGTGCCATCGATCCGGACACTGGGGTTGATAAATTTCAGTTTGAAGCCGCCGGCGCTGACTTTGATGCCGAGGCAGTCGTTGATCATGTATTTGTGACCGCCGAGGAGGGCGACGTCGATTTCGCGCGCATTGAACACCTCCTGGAGTTTTTTGGCGTACTCCTGGGCCTTGGGATGGTCTTTGAAGTGATTGGACGAGCCGCCGCCCGACGTCGCCGCGGAGCCCACGGCCTGCGCGCCACCCGCAGTCGTCCGGGGCTTGAATTTGAATTCCAGCGGCTGGAACCGGGCGTCAGCCTCGTTGTCTTCGTTTTCGTCGTCGGCGGAAAGGATTCCCAGAGTCGGGCCGCTCCGCCCGGCCGGACGGGCGCCGGCCCCTCGACTTTCAACATTACCAAAGACGAATACGATGAAAAGACCGGCAACCAAAGCCGTCACGGGCGCATCCCTTAGAAGCTTCATGAGGTAACCTTCACCTGTCTGGCTGGAGCGAAGAACGGGGTAAATCTCAGCGAACGACGGATTGTGCGCGCACCCTCGGATACTGTCAACGGACATTCCGGCCGCCCTTCGCGGCTTGCGCCGCCCCCGTTTCGCCGGCACAAATCCGCCACCCGAGATGTCCCATACCCCCGCCCCGCCTCCCGCCCCACCTTCCACGGTATGAACGACCAAGCTGCAAAGAAAACCGCCCGTGAAATGATCATCGGCTATTTCCGGGACTTCAGCGTCCTCAAGGAAACGCGTGCCGAGTACTGGGGCATCCAGATCGTCAACTTCCTCGATTGCACCTTCTACTTCGCGATGCTGACCATCGCGACCCTCTTTCTCTCCCACGATCTGGGTATGAGCGACCAGGCGGCGGGGCGCACCTTCACGGTGTTTACCGCCTCCGTGACGATCCTGCTGACGTTCTCGGGCATGTTCTGCGATTGGCTGGGCATCCGCCGGTCGTTGCGGATTTCGATGTGGTCGATGCTGGTCCTGCGGGCGGGCATGGTCGCGGTCGGCCTGATGCCCTCCCTGCCCCATCGGGGCTGGTTGGCGGTCATCCTGCTGGCGCTGATGGCGCCGCAGACCGCGGCAATCCAGACGATTTTCCAGGCGGCGACCCAGCGCTACACGACGAAGCGTTCGCGCAGCGCCGGATTCAACCTCTGGTATCTGTTCATGAACGTCGGCGCCATGGTCGGCGGCGCCTCGGTCGACATCGTCCGCCTTGCCCTGAAGGTGCCGAACGCCCACATCTTCACGATGGGCGTCATCACCGCCGCGCTGTGCCTCGTCGCCGGCGAAACGATGGTGCACAACGAGGTTCAGCTCCGCGGACCCGATGACGAGCCGGACGCGCCCGGGGAAAAGCCGGCGCGGAAGAATCCGCTGGAAATCATGCGGGCCGTCGTGCACGAGCCGGCGCTGGCCCGCCTGCTCGTCCTCATTGCGCTGATCCTCGGGGTGCGGGCGGTGTACACCTACCTCTACATGCTGATGCCGAAATACTGGGAGCGCACGATCGGGCCCGACGCCGCCATCGGCGTCCTGAACATGATCAACCCGTTCGGCATCATCGTGGGCCTGATCCTGTTCATCCCGATCGCGAACAAGTTCAAGGTCTTCAACATGCTCGTTTATGGCGCGATGGTTTCGGCGATTTCGCTTTTTCCCATGGCGCTGCCGTGGCAGTGGTACGGCGTGGGCATCGTCAAGGCCCACTATCTCATGGCGATCATCTGCATGGTGATCCTGACCATCGGGGAGGTGCTGTGGTCGCCCAAGCTCTACGAATACACCGCCGCCATCGCGCCGCAGGGCCAGGAGGGAACCTACCTCGGTCTTTCGATGATTCCCTGGTTCCTCGCCAAATCGCTCGTCAGTTGGTTCTCGGGCGACTGGCTGGTGCGGTGGTCGCCCGAAACCGTCAACGTCAACGGCGTGGCAGTGCCGTTGCAGCAGGCGATGATCAACAACCAGGTCGATTATTGGCACAGTCCCGGGGCCATGTGGATGTGGCTGGGGGTCTACGCGCTGGTTGGCTGCATCATCGCCGCCATGCTCCAGGGCTGGCTGACGCAGGGGGCGCGCTTCCAATCCGAGAAGCCGGCGTAGACGCGGTTTCGGCGCCGCACGGCACCCCGTCGGGGCTTGCTTGTCCAAAGCGCCACCCGTATGCCTCGCGCTGTGACTCGCGGAGCCCGCGTTTTTCTTCTTCACCTTCTCCTGGCCGGCGGCGCGGCGGCCCAGACCACCCCGCTGGCCCCGGAGTTAAAGGCTGAAAACACCAGTTTTGATCTCGCCACCGGCGATGCCGTCCTCACCGGCCATCCCCGCATCGAATACGGCAGCACCCTCCTCCTGGCGGACGAATTGCGCTACAGCCGGAGCAAGAACCTGGCGACGGCCACGGGTCATGTCAGCATCACGGCGGAGGACCGGCGGTTGCTGGCGGACCGCGGCACCTACAACTTCGTCACCGGCCAGTTGACCCTCGTCCATGTGCGGGCGGGTGAGCCGCCGTTGCACTTCACGGCCGATTCGGCCGAAGGGACCAAGGACAACCTTTCCCTCACCAACGCCACGGTCGTTTACGGCGAGCCGGCCGCCTTTTCGCCCGTGCTGCGGGCCGATTCCTTGGACTGGATCCACGGCCTGCGTCTCACCGGCCACAACGTCCGCCTCGGTTTCGGCGACTTTCGCTTTTTCCCGCTGCCCCGGATCGACCAGGACATCAAGGAGCCGTTCATCTCCCATGTCACCGCGCACGCCGGTTACCGCGGCAGTCTGGGCGCCATCGCCCTGCTCGGCCTGCACCTGCCCGTCGCTCCGGGTTGGAAGCTGGGCGGCGACCTCGGCATCTTCACCAACCGGGGCGTCATGCTGGGACCGTCGGGAGAGTACCGGCGGAAATCCGGCGAAAACGAAGCGGCCGGCGCGTTTCGATCCGGCTTCATTCTCGACCACGGCGACCGGCTGACCGACTTGCTGGGCCGGCCCATTCCGAAGGAACGCGGCCTCTTCGAGTGGAATCATCGGCAGCGTCTTGGCCAACGCCTCACGTTGTCCGGGCAGCTTTACTGGTGGAAGGACTCGGAGATCGTCCGGGACTTTTATGCCGCCGAGTTCAAACACCGGCAACAGCCCGATTCCTGGCTCGAAGCCGTGTATGCCGGCGACAATTATCAGCTTTCCGCTTTCGCCCGGCTGCAACCGAACGATTTTCACGTCGTGCGCGAACGCCTGCCCGAGATCCGGTTCGATCTCATGCCGCTGTCGATCGGGGGTGGTTTCTACGAACGTTTCCACGCCAGCTTCGCCGCTCTGCGCGACGATCCACCGGGTGGCGGTCCCGGGTTGCGCAGCGATCGTCTTGACGCCTATTACGCTCTTTCCCGGCCTTTGACGGCGGGTGACTGGCTCAGCATCACGCCGATGGCCGGAGGCCGCGCGACTTATTACGCCAGGACCAACCCGGGTTCGGGCCGGGACAACTATACGCGCTGGCTCGGCGAGCTGGGGGTCGACGCCGAGTTGCACGCCAGCGGCACGTTCGATTATCACAACCAGCTCTGGGGCATCAACGGATTGCGCCACCTGTTGACGCCGCGGATTTCGTACCGGTACGTGCCTGAGATCGAGCGCGGCGCCGCCTATATCCCGCCCATCGACCGGCGCATATTCTCGACCAGCCTCGATCCGATCGGCCTTGGCGCCATCCGGAATATCGACGACCTCCACGGCACCGAGGTCCTGCGGGTCGGCCTCGACAATACGCTGCAGACGCGCGACGGCACCTTCGGTTCGCGCGACCTCCTGGCCTTCCAGTTCGCGGCTGATGCCCGTCTGCGCCGGAAATCCGGCGAACGGCTCTGGTCGGACATTCATGCCGCGCTGGAACTCACGCCGGCCCCGTGGCTGCGGTTCGATCTGCGGCAGCGGTTTTCGGCGCGGACCTTCGCGTTGCGCGAGGTCACGGGCGACCTCGCGATCACGGATGGCGAGGCGTGGGCGCTGCGCGCCTCGACCCAGTACCTTCAGCATCAGATCGAGGAATACGCCCTCGAGGGCCAGTTGCGCCTCAACGAGACGTGGCGGGCGCAGGCGCGCCTGCGGTACGATGCCAAGCAGTGCCGCTGGAACGAACAGATCTACGGGCTCACCCAGAATCTGGGCAACGTCTGGCGAATTCGTTACGAGATCTCCTGGCAGCAGGGCGGGCGCCGTGAGAGCCCCTTCGGTTTCAGCCTGGGGCTGAACCTGCTGCGGTTTTGAGGCAGTGATGGTATCTCGCTTGTCATCGCGAGGTCCGCGAAGCGGACCGTGGCGATCCAGTGTCCCGCGAAATCCAAAGGTGCCGAGCCGAATTCTGGATTGCTTCCGCCGTCGCCGGGCCTATGGCGGACAGGTCGTCGCTCCGCTCCTCGCAATGACACGCCATCCCACGGTGTGAACATCGCCGCGAGCACCGGTGGAGACGCAGGGAGAATATTTTTGCGCTTTTTGCGCCTTTTTGCGGCCATGGCGGTGAGTGACCCCGGCCATCCTCCAGAACCAACGGCTGACGTTTTTGCGCCTGTGGCACCGGCTGGCTCCATCCGTGCGCCTGGACCGCAACCTGCCCGCGCGCATCCAGGAATTGCTGCGCGACCGTTCCTTCGGCTCGCGCGACCGGCGGCTATATCGCGAACTGCTCTACACCGCGGTGCGGCACCTGCCATGGGTGGAGGGGCGGCCGGACGACGAACTGGCGGCGCTGGTGGCGACCCTGGCCGGCGAGTCGGCCTTCACCGCTCCCTTCAAGGAGCAGTTTGCCCGTCCCGACCTCGTCGCCGGCTTGTCGCGCGAAAATCTGCTGCCCGGCTGGCTTCGGGCTGAATGCCCGGAGGCGTTTGCCCCGGACCAACTGGCCGCCCTCAACACCCGCGCACCACTGTGGCTGCGCCTGCAGACTCCGACACCGGAGAAGGTTTTCGCGGAATTCCAGGCGCGCAGCTGGGATTTCAAGCCGAGCAAGGTGCTGGCGGACGCGGTGAAACTGCTCGATGAGGCCGACCTCGCCGCGACGACCGCCTATAAACAGGGCTGGATCGAAATCCAGGACCTGGGTTCGCAGATGATCCTCGAGGCCGTCGGGGTCGTGCCGGAAAGCCAGTGGCTCGACGCGTGCGCCGGCGCCGGGGGCAAGACGCTGCAGTTGGCGGGGCTCGTCGGCCCAATCGGTTGGGTCGACGCCGGCGACATCCGGGCCGCGGCGTTGTTTGAACTGCGCGAACGAGCCCGGCGGGCCGGCCTCAAAAACATCCGCATTGTCGCCGAGCCGCCGGTCGATGCCACTTACGACGCGGTGTTGGTGGACGCGCCGTGCAGCGGCACCGGCACCTGGCGGCGGGCACCGCACTTGAAGTGGTGCACGACCCCCACAGCCGTCGCCAACCACGCCGCCTGGCAGCGCGAGCTGCTGGCCCGCTACAGCCGGGTGCTCCGGCCGGGCGGCATCCTCGTCTACGCCACCTGCTCGCTGTGCCGCAGCGAAAACGAAGCAGTGATCGAGGCATTTCTGTCGGTTTACCGGAGGTTTGCGCCGGTGGCGGTTACCCGCACGTTCGGCTTTGCCCGCGGTCGGCATGGCCTCGCCATCCTGCCCGCCCGCCACGACACCGACGCCTTCTTTGTCGCCGTGATGCAGCGGAAATGAGGGCATGGGTCCGATGGGTCATGGCGGATCCATGATTTGGGATTGCGGCCCGCTCGCCGCATTCAAGCATCACCCATCGTGACTTCCGACGCCGATTATCGCGTAAAGCTCCAGGTCTTCGAGGGCCCCCTCGACCTCCTGCTCTTTCTCATCCGGAAGAACGAACTCGACATCTACGACATCCCCATCGGACAGGTCACGCGGCAGTATCTCGACATGCTCTTCACCATGCAGCAGCTCGATCTCGAGCTGGCCGGCGACTTCTTCGTCATGGCCGCGACGCTCATGGAGATCAAGAGCCGCATGCTCCTGCCCAAGGATCAGCAGGCCGTCGATCCCGACGCCGCCGAGGAGGAGATGGATCCACGCTGGGAACTCGTGCACCAGCTCCTGCAATACCGCCGCTTCAAGGAGGCCGCCGGCCGCCTCGGCGAGATCGCGATCGAGCGGCAGGATTTGATCGCCCGCTACGTGTCCACGCTTTCCGACCGGGCCGACCGCCCGCTCAAGCCCGTTGACCGTCTCGAGCTCTGGAACGCCTTCAACATCGTGCTGCGGCGGCTCGCCGAAAAACTGGTGATCGGCGAAATCCATGACGAACAGGTCACGGTGGCCGACCAGATGGAGATGCTGCTCGCCCGGCTGCAGACCCAGCCGCACTTCTCGTTTTCGGGCTTGTTCGGCCCGGCCACGAGCCTGCGCACCCTCATCGCGACCTTCCTCGCCGTGCTGGAACTCGCCCGCCTCAAGCGCCTGCGCATCCGGCAGGATGAGGCGTTTGCCGACATTCTGTGCGAGGCGGTGAGCGAGAACGGACTTGAAAGCCCTCCCGCTTCCGCCACCTTGTCGGTGTGAAACCGGTGCGGAAACGGCGGAAGAAATCGGTGCGGGCAGCCCTCCTCGGGGTCGGTCTCGACAACAAGGACGGCCACAAGCGCATAACCATGGGTGAGCAGTTTGCCATCCTGGGCGGCTCGCAGGAGACGCACGACCGCATGACCGAAGCGGTGGTGAAGACCTTTGAGGAGCTGAAGACCCGCGGCAAGCAGCTCGACGAAGTTGAGACGCAGGAGCTCTCCGAGATCATCCACCGCTCCACGCCGGGGTGACCGGCGCCGCGTTTGACACCGGCGTGGTTTCGAAAACATTTCCCGCCATGTCTGCAACCATCGCCCACCTGAACGCCGAAAACTTCAACGCCACCATCAGCGGTGCCAAGACGCCCGTCCTCGTGGATTTCTGGGCCCCGTGGTGCGGCCCGTGCAAGGCCATTGCGCCAATCCTTGAGGAGCTGTCCACCGAGCTCGCCGGCAAGCTCACCATCTGCAAGGTGAACGTCGACGATAATGGAGAATTATCCGCCCAATATGGCGTGCGTGCCATCCCCACGCTGCTGCTTTTCAAGGGTGGCCAGCTCGCCGAGCAGTTCGTGGGCATGATGGACAAAGCCACGCTCAAATCCAAGGTCGGTGCGAAGCTGTAGGAGCTGCTCTCCCAAGTGGCAGCCGAGGCTTGCCGCCGGTCCGCCTTCGCCGAGGCTACGGCGGGACAGGCAAGCGACGACCCGGCGATCGTCCAGCCTCGCCCGCATCGGTGGCAGACCAGCAGGTGTTTTCCCCCGTCTTTCCGAGTCCTTCTCTTGCCAAATCTGTCGCTTGGCGGAATGGTGATCCCACACCGTGCCCGCCCTGTCCTTCAATCGCCCGCGCCGTTTTCTTTCCTTTTTGCGAGCGGCGCTGGCGATGCCTCCTTCCCCGGCGATGTATTTGTGTGGGGCGGGGTCGCCGAACCCCGCCAATACTCCGTGGATGGCGGGGTCGGGCCGCCTTCGCCCGGCTTCCGCCGTCGCCAAGGCTATGGCGGACAGGTCGGCGAGCCAAGGAGACCCCGCCCGGCGACGGCGGATAAGGTGGTTGCCCGCCGCCTTGCTGCTCGCCGCCACGGGCCCGCTCCCCGCCGCCGACTCCGACGACGCCTGGCAGAAATTCCGTCACGGCGATTACGAGGAGACCCTCGGCGCCGCCGAGAAGGGCAGCAAAGAGAATCCCTACAGCGAATCCTGGCAGCGGCTGGCCGGCGAGGCGCGGCTGGTGCTCGGGCGATATGAGGACGCCTATAAACAA
>Ga0156277_10557_pt1 | contig 9523 bp, 7 predicted proteins | sample RifCSPlowO2_12_FD_107926 | JGI IMG/M metagenome (GOLD analysis project Ga0156277, IMG submission 107926) | Verrucomicrobia bacterium RIFCSPLOWO2_12_FULL_64_8
CGTCTCGCGCGACCAGAAGATCCCCGCCGTGGTCAGCAGGAATGCAGCCGACGCCGCCATGGCCAGAGGCGTGAACCGTCGCCACCACTGCGGTGAAGCCGTCTGACTGACCCGCGCACCCGCTAGGATGGATTCGCGCAGCCCCGCCGGCGGGGCCAGCGTGGCCAGCTTGGAGGCCACGGCCGCGTCGAACGCTTGGGTGCGCGCAAACCACGCCCCCAGTATCGGGTCGGATCTGGCCTGTTGCAGCGCTTCGCAAAAGGCGGCATCGCCGGCGTCGCGCCCACCGGGCCGGTAGGCTTGGAGTATGAACTTTGCCTGTTCGTTGTTCATGGCGTCTGGCGCAGTTTTTGATTGGAAAACGGCACCACCTTGCCGTGCGCGGCCTTGTCGGCCTGCGCGAGGATCGTCCGCAGCTGGTTTTTGCCGCGAGAGAGGCGCGACATCACGGTGCCGATGGGAACGTCGAGAGACTCCGCGATTTCCTGATACGAGAGGTCTTCGAGATAAAAGAGCGTGAGCGACGCACGGAAGACTTCGTCGACCTCCTGCAGCGCGGCCATGACCGCCTGGGCGTCGAGCGCCGACACCAGATCGACTTCCGGCGCGGGCGGGTCGGCCTCGCCCGGCGGCAATTCCTCGAGCGCCGTGGCCCGCGAGTCGCGGCGCCGTCCGCGCAAGAACTCGCGATAGAGTGTGGTGAAAAGCCAGGACTTGGCCTTCGACGCGTCGCGCAATGCCTGGCCCTTTTTGGCCCAGATGAAGAAAGTCTGCTGGGTGAGATCCGACGCATCCGCCTGGTTCTTGGCCAGACTCAAGGCGAAGCGGTAGAGCGACGCGTAGTTCGCGTCGACCAATTGCGCAAAAACATCGGACCCCATGGGCTTAAGGAGACAATCCGCGCCGATTTATTCCCGAAAAAACGTCTCGCGTCGAGGCCGGGGCGCCGGATGTTGGCGCCATGTTCCGGGTTCTCCTTCCGCCCAACCTGGCCGTGGCGGCCGCGCGCGACGCGGTGGCGATCAAGGTGGAGTTCGACTCCGCCGCTGCGACGGCGGCGGAGCTGGGGCCGGCATTGACCTGCCTGCAGCGCTGGACGGGAGGTCCGGTGGGGTCGCCTCTGTTTCTGCAGCTATCTCGCGGGCAACTCCATGAGTTGATCGCCACCCTGACCGGCCGGCCCGTATTTTTCTGGATCAACCGCCCGGGCGCCCCGGTGTTGTGGGAGGGCCAGTCCTTGGCCGGGGTGAGCGACCATCTGGTTGATACGAAGCCGGAGGCTCCCGCGGCGCCCAAGGCCGAAATCCGCCCGGCGCCCCGGCCGGCGGGCGACGCGAACGCCACTCCCTTGGTCATCGACGGCAGCGAATATTTCCTCGCGGCCACCCTGCCCTCCCGCGGACATCCGACCTATGCCGAGGCGTTGGAACTGGTGAAACGCCACGACTTCGTCCTCGAAACGTCGAACCGCAAATGGTGGCTGCGCGACCGCCGCAAAACCCTGAACTTCCTCGCCGCCCACTGGACCAGGCTGCGCGAGCAGTTTGGTGCCAAATTCACCCCTAATTTCGAACGAAACACCGCCCGACTCCAGCTCGCCGAAGTGACCTGTATGGCGGCCGAATCCTCCGGCGGATACGATGTCACACTTACCCTGCGGGCGGGCAAGGCCACCGAGGCTGCCGTGGAGGCGGCGCTGGCCGGCGGTCAAAGCTATGTGGAGGACACCGGCGTCACCGTGCTTCTGCCCGTCACGACGGTTGAACGGTTCACCCACGCTCAGCGCGCCTTGTCCGGTGACGCCGCCACTCACGTCCCGCCGCGCCGCACCTTCCGCGTTTCCGGTGCGCGCCTGGTCGAGGTGGACGCGCTGATGGAATCGCTCGCACCTCACTTCCAGCCTCCCGCCACGTGGCGCCGACGCAGCGGGGCTCTGCGCAATCTCGCGAAGCTCGCGCCGGCACCCGTGCCCGCGGCGCTCGACGCCCGATTGCGGCCTTATCAGCGGATCGGGGTCGCGTGGTTATGGCACCTGCGGCAACACGACCTGGGCGGCATCCTCGCCGACGAGATGGGCCTGGGCAAAACGATCCAGGCGCTGGCGCTCCTCGCAGCGTTGCCCGACGAGCCATCTGAAATCTCCAATCTGAAATCTGGGATTCAACGAGGCCCCAGCCTCGTTGTGGCCCCCGCCTCCTTGGTGGAAAACTGGCGGCGGGAGGCGGAGCGTTTTGTTCCGGAGCTGAAGGTTCTCGTCCATCACGGCGGGCAGCGGCCCGATCAACCGGCCGCGTTCGCCGGCGCCGATCTGGTCATCACCTCCTATGGCACCCTCGTGCGCGACCAGGTGCTGTTCGCTTCGGTGGAATTCGCCTGCGTCATCGCCGACGAAGCCCAGCACCTCAAAAACCGCCGCACCGAAAACGCGCGCACCCTCCGCACCCTTCGGGCCCGGAATCGGTTTTTGCTGACCGGCACGCCGCTGGAAAACAGCCTCGACGACCTCCGCTCGCTTTTCGACTTCCTGATGCCGGGATATCTCGCGCCGGTTCCCGCCGGGGCGCGGGGTGACGAAAAATCCTGGCATGACGAGCGCCTGCACGCCCAGACCGCGCCCTATATCCTGCGCCGCACGAAGGCGGTGGTGGCGCCCGAGTTGCCGCCCAAGATCGAACAGATCGTGTGGTGTGAACTCCCGCCGGCGCAGGCAGCGCTCTATCGCGAGTGGCAGCGGCGCGGCGAACGCGAATTCGAGACCCTGGCCGCGGACGGTGCCTCCGAGGCCCGGCTGCGCCTGGCCACGCTCACGCAACTTCTGCGCCTGCGCCAGATCTGTTGTGACCCGAGGCTGGTGGACGTGGCGCAATCTGGCGCCAACGCACCGGCGACCACGGGAAAAACGGGTGCAGAGGTGGGGCGCGTTATCCCTTACGCGCCGCCAACCGAGGACGGTCTGCCCGGCCCGGATTCCGCGAAATTGGAGGCCTTCCGCGAGCTGCTGGAGGAGGCCGTCGACGACAGCCACCGCGTGCTGGTGTTTTCGCAGTTCACCACGCTGCTGACCCTCTTGCGGACGGAACTCGAGACACAGACGCTGCCTTTCTGCTACCTCGACGGCGCCATGCCCGCCCGCGACCGCCAGCGGGAGATCGATCGTTTCCAAGGGTCTGCTGAGGTGCCGGTCTTCCTCATCTCGCTCAAAGCCGGCGGCACCGGCCTCAACCTGACCGGCGCCGACACGGTCGTGCACTTCGATCCCTGGTGGAATCCCGCCGTCGAGGCGCAGGCCACGGACCGCGCCCACCGCATTGGCCAGACCCGCGTGGTGACGAGTTACAAACTGATCTGCGCCGGCACGGTCGAGGAAAAGATCCTGCAACTGCAGGACGCGAAGCGATCCTTGCTGGCTGGAATCTTCGAGGCCAGCGACGAGGCCGCCGCGCGCCTGTCCCTTGACGATCTGCGCGCGCTGCTCGCCCCGTAGCCGGTGTGTCTGATTTTCTGCAATCCCACGGGCCAGAGGCCCGTGCCACGTGGCATGGGCAGTCTGCCCGCCGTAGCCTCCGGCGTAGGCCGGGTCCCCGCCCATGAGCAAAAGCCTGAATGCGTCCCCGAAACTCCGCCAACGCGACCCGGTTTACCAGGCGATGAGTTTCCGGTCGCGGAGAAAGCGTCCCGTGAGGTTCGGGGGCGCCTCGGTGGCGAGCCAGACGATGGTGTCGGCGCCCTCTTCCACCGAGCGGGTCGCGCCGGCGCCGCCCATATCGGTGCGGACCCAGCCGGGACAGACGGAATTGACCGCGATGCTGCGCGCGCGCAAAGCGGCCGCGAACTGCCGGGTCACCGCGTTGAGCGCGGTTTTGGAGATGCTGTAGGCGGGCGCCCAACTGGCCATTTCGCCGAGCGCTCCGGCGCCGCTGGAAACGTTGATGACGCGCGCGCCGCCCGGCGCCTTCAACAGCAGCGGCAGCATCCCCTGCGTGACCAGCAACGCGCCCAGCGTGTTGGTCTCAAACGCGCGCCGCACTGCCTCCGCGCTCACGTCGAGCGCGTTGGCCTTGTTGTCCTCCAGGATGCCCGCGTTGTTCACGAGCACGTCGAGATGGTTGACTTGCGCCGCCAGTTGTTTCGCCGCGCGCGTGATGCCGCCGGCGTCCGCGACGTCAAGGTCGAGCGATACGGTTTTGAACCCGTCTTTCGCAAGCGCTTCGACCGCCTTCCGGCCGGCCTCGGGCCGGCGCGCGCCGACGACGACCAGGAAACCACGCCCGGCCAGCTGACGGGCCACCTCGAAGCCGATGCCTTTGTTGGCACCGGTGATGAGGGCGGTTTTGAGAGAAGCCGCGGTCATTGGCGGTGGTCCCTCTCTTATTGAGGAATCCCATTGACGTCAATTCCCGCCCTTCATTTGCTGCCCGTTCCGAATCCGGCCCGGTAGCTCAGTTGGTAGAGCAGAGGACTGAAAATCCTTGTGTCGGCGGTTCGATTCCGCCCTGGGCCACCAAATTTCTTTCCGAATCGGAAAGAAATTTGTCCTCCGTAGCCTGGGCGAAGGAGGACATGACGCTCGGTTGCCCCGGGTCACTGTCGGTGCTGAAGCTGGGTGTTTACCGGACCTCGTGCCCGACAAGCTTCCCCCGTCACCCCATCCATGCCCACCACCACACCCGCCCATCACGCCCGGGGGGTTGCCCTGATGCTGGCGTCGACGGCCTGCTTCACCGCCAACGTGCTGCTCGTGCGTGCGCTGGGCGCGATGGGCGCGGCCAACATCTGGCTGGTGTCCGTCGCCCGCTTCGTGGTCGGGCTGGGCCTGATCGCCGCCATCTACTGGTGCGAGTTTCAGCCGGCGCACCTGTTCCGCAGCCGCAAGCTGGCCGAGCGCGGCCTCGTGGGCGGCATTGGCGTTTATCTCACCTACCTCACCGTCGTGCACCTCGGCGCCGGTCGCGCCATCTTCATCAACAACACCTATGTCATCTGGGGTGCGCTGCTGGCCGCGTGGATGCTCCGCGAAAAGCTCCGGCCCGCCGTCCTCGTGGGCGGCGTGGCTGCGCTCGCCGGACTCGCGCTCCTCACCAATATTTTCGCCACCAACTCGCGTCCGGGGATCTACGATCTGGTCGCCGTGATCTCCGCTTTGGCTTCGGCCTGGGTGGTCGTGACCATCCGGCAGCTGCATGCCACCGAGCACACCTCGACGATCTTTGCCGCCCAGTGCTCCTACGGCCTGCTCATCTGCGGTGCGCCGGCGGTGTTGAGTTTCCAGCCCCTGGCGGCGACCGCGTGGATGGTGATGCTGCTCGCCAGCCTCACCGCCGGTGCCGGCCAGCTCGCCATGACGCGGGCGTTTCGCGATCTGCCCGTGGCGGAGGGATCCCTGCTGCAGATGCTCGTGCCGCTCGGCACCGCGGCGGGCGGCATCATGTTTTTCGGCGAACGTTTTACACCACACGAGGCGGCTGGCGCCGCCCTCATCCTCGCCGGCACCACCTACACCGCAGTCCGCGCCGCGACGGAGGCCAACGCCGAGGCGGAGTAAGCCGTAACAATGCAGCCGAGCCGCCTTCTGTAGGAGCTTGCTCTTGTCTCGCCGTAGCCTCGGCGAAGGCGGACGCAAGCGATCCCTTGGTGCCGCGGTGGATAAATCGCCTGCAAGCAGGCTCCTACATCGCCCACCGGATGGTTTAAACGAATGTCGAGCCGGCATACAGTCCATCTGCATCAGTCCGGCTTAGGCGGTTTGCGATATGGGTGCTTCCGGTTATATGAAGATCATGGTTGCGATTGGCGAAATACATTTCCGGCCGGAGGGCGAAATCGATGATTCGAGGCCGCGGTTTGGGCCCGGCGGCCCTGATGATGCCGTTCTGCTCGACGCTTACTCGGAAGCAGTGACGGGCGCGGCCGCGCGCGCGCGCCCGGCCGTGGCGCACATTGAAGTCGCCGCCCTCGCCCGCCAGCCGGAGCAGCCAGTGGCGGGCAGCGGATCGGGGTTCTTCATCTCCCCCGACGGCTACCTCCTGACCAACAGCCACGTCGTGCACGGCGCCGCCGCGGTGCGCGCGCATCTGGCCGACGGCCGGCGCCTGCCGGCGGTCATCGTTGGCGACGATCCCGATACCGACCTCGCGGTCATTCGCGTGAGCGGGACGGATTTCACTCACCTCGAATTTGCCGATTCTGAAGCGATCAAGCCGGGACAGATCGCCATCGCGGTCGGCAGCCCGATGGGCTTTCAGCAAACCGTCACGGCCGGCATCGTCAGCGGCCTGGGCCGGTCGTTGCGCGGCGTCTCGGGCCGGCTCATCGACAACATCATCCAGACCGATGCGGCGTTGAACCCGGGCAATTCCGGCGGTCCGCTGGTGAATGCGCGCGGCGAAGTGATCGGCGTGAACACGGCGATCATCCGGCCCGCTCAGGGCCTGTGCTTCGCCATCGCCGGCAACCTCGCCCGGTGGGTCGCCGGCTGGCTGATCAAGGACGGCCATATCCGCCGGAGCGTGATCGGCGTTGCCGGCCAGCCGGTGTCGCTGCTGCGCAAGCTGGTCCGGCATTATCGCCTGCCGGTCGAAACCGGCGTGCTCGTGGCCGGCGTGGAGCCGGACAGCCCGGCGGCGCGGGCCGGGCTGGTCGAGGGCGACATCATCATTGGTTTTGCCGGCCATTCGGTGGCCGGCATCGACGCGCTGCACAAGCTGCTCATGGCCGACCGGATCGGGCAGCGCACCGAGCTGGTCATTCTACGCCATACGGAAAAGCGCACCCTCGCGATCGTTCCGCAGGAATCGGACTCGTTGGTCGAGGCGTGACGATCGCGAAAGTACCGAGCCAGACCCGCGCTCGGTGACCTTTGGCGCATATCCGGCTTTCAAGCCCGGTGCCGGACCGCTTGTCAGTGCCCTTTCTGACTGAGCTTCATGAAGACCGCTCCAGCCTGATTGGAGTGCACCCACTGGCTTTGTGTCTTACCTTTTCGATCTTGACTTACCTTCATCTACTTGTAGCCTTTTGTTTGCTTATGACAACCGATACGGAAACAGTCTACTTCTCCAGCAAAGGCCAAGTGGTCATTCCCAGGCGATTCCGGAAGGAATTTGAAATCGAGGAAGGCACGCGGGCCTCGGTCCAGGCCACGTCACAGGGCATCCTCATCAAGCCGCTCACCCGCACTTACATCAGGAGCCTGCGAGGGTCGCTTAAAGGCCGGGGCGTGATGAAGGCTTTGATGGAAGATCGGAAACGCGAAAGAGAGTTGTGACATGGCCACCAAAGTTCTGGATAGCTGGGCGCTCATCGCCTTTTTTGAGGATGAACCGGCTGCAGAAGAGGTGGAGAAGCTTCTGCAGCAGACGGCGGACGGCAGGCACAAGCTGCTCCTCAGTGTGGTGAATTGGGGCGAGGTCTACTACAACACCATGCGGGAGGTGTCGCAGGAAGCCGCTGAACAAAAAGCCAGGGAGATCGATTCCCTGCCCATCGACATTGTCGGCGTCGGCGACGACCTGACCTTAGTCCGCCAAGCGGCTATCTACAAAGCTATGCACAAGATGTCCTACGCCGACTGCTTCGCCGCAGCGTTGGCCAAGCTTCGAAACGCCGAGCTCGTCACCGGCGACCCGGAGTTCAAGGAGATCGAAAAGGAGATCAAGATTCAGTGGCTTGCGGAGAAAATCGAAGAGGGACCCAAGAGAACGCGATGAATAATGATCAAAAGAAACAGCTTTGCCTTGATTTGATGCACGCCGACAGTGAGGAGCAGGTGATTGCCATGCTCAAAGAGGCTAAATTTTGGGATGACAAGCGTGCTTGGCGGCTCTACGGGGACCGGGAAAATAACTACAGCACAATCGGCAATCAGCAGAACAAGCCGGATGCGGCCTTGGTGGAGAAAATCGTCAACTCGGTCGATGCGCGATTGATGAACGAATGCCTCGTGAAAGGCATCATGCCCGAATCGCCGCAGGCGCCCCAGACGATTCGCGAAGCAGTAGCTAAGTTCTTCGACGAGGGCATCGATCAGAAAAGCAGCATGGCTGGCCAAATGCGGACGTGGCCAACCCCGAGGCGTACTGAAGTGGCTCGTGGCATCACGGTTTCGGCCACGGGCCTCAAAGGTCAGGAGGGCGACATGTCGCTGACGATTTCCGACGTGGGCGAAGGTCAGACGCCACGGATGTTTCCTGATACTTTCGTATCCATCGACAAGGCCAACAAGCTCAGAATCCCGTTTGTGCAGGGCAAATTCAATATGGGCGGCACGGGTGTCCTGGAGTTCTGCGGTCGCAATAATCTCCAACTGATTCTAAGCCGTCGGAATCCAAAATTGTCATGCACCGACATTTCGGTGCCGTCCGATACGGAGTGGGGCTTCACCGTCGTTCGGCGGGAGGACCCGGAGGGTAATCGACGCAGTTCCTCCTATACCTATCTCGCACCGGTCGGCGCGATCACGGCACCGAAGCTCGGTGGCGTTTTGTCCTTTGCCGCTGAGTCCATTCCCATTTTCCCGGACGGCGTGAAGCCCTATTCCAGACGTTCCGCCTTTGGAACGCTCGTCAAACTCTATGAGTATTCCGTGCCTGGTCATCGTACGCACATCCTTCGCAAGAGTGGCTTGCTGGCACGCCTCGAATTGCTGCTACCCGACATCGCCCTGCCGGTGCGGCTCCATGAGTGCCGGGCGGGATACGGCGGTCATATCGGCAGCTACGAAACCACTTTGACAGGCATCGGAGTCCGTCTCGACGATGACAAGGCAGAAAATCTCGAACCCGATTTCCCAGTATCCGCGCTGCTCGCCTGCGCCGGCGAAGCGATGACGGCAACGATTTATGCCTTTAAGAAGGGCCGCGCCGAAACCTATCGCAAATCTGAAGGCATCATTTTCACTGTCAACGGCCAGACGCACGGTTACCTGACCGTGGATTTTTTTCGGCGCAAAACAGTTGGATTAAGTTACCTCGCCGATTCCGTTTTGGTGGTGGTTGATTGTACCAGGATTTCTCGGCGCGGATTTGAGACGCTATTCATGAACAGCCGCGACCGGCTACGTAGTGGCGAACTCGCGAAGGATTTGGAGCGGGAACTCGAGGATCTTCTGAAGACCCAACCCGGATTGCGCGCGCTGCGCGAGCGTCGACGCCGTGAAGAAATCGAGTCGCGGATTGAGGATTCAAAACCGCTCGAACAGATCCTCGAGACTCTGCTCAAGCAATCCCCGACCCTCTCGGAGCTGTTCCTGTTCGGCAAACGTGCAACCAATCCATTCAAGACGAAGCAGGCGGCAGCGGATGAGAAACCCTTCGAGGGGAAAAAGTACCCCACTTATTTCAAGTTCAAGGGTAAGGAGTACGGCTTTCATTTTCAGCGCGAAGCGAACATTAATGCCCGTTGCCGGATCGCATTTGAGACTGATGGTGTCAATGACTATCTCAGCCGGAGCATCGACCCTGGCGAGTTTGCGCTCTTTGCTTTGTTGGGAGAAACTCGGAAACCGGTAGAAACCTACACTTTGAAT
>Ga0156277_10669_pt1 | contig 9476 bp, 6 predicted proteins | sample RifCSPlowO2_12_FD_107926 | JGI IMG/M metagenome (GOLD analysis project Ga0156277, IMG submission 107926) | Verrucomicrobia bacterium RIFCSPLOWO2_12_FULL_64_8
CGAGCACCGAGGCATTTGGCAAGTTCGCGCGCCGGCACGGGGTGGTGGTGATCGCATCGTTGTTCGAAAAGCGCGCGCCCGGCCTCTATCATAATACCGCGGCGGTGATCGATGCCGACGGTTCGTTGCTGGGCATCTACCGCAAGATGCACATTCCGGATGATCCGCTTTATTACGAGAAATTCTATTTTACACCCGGTGACACCGGATTTCGGGCGTGGCGGACGCGGTTTGGGAAGATCGGCGTGCTGATATGCTGGGACCAATGGTATCCGGAAGCGGCACGTCTGACCGCACTGCAGGGGGCAGAGATCCTTTTCTACCCGACCGCCATCGGGTGGCACCCCGGTGAGAAGGCGCGGCACGGCCGGACGCAGCACGAGGCGTGGGAGACGATCCAACGGGCCCATGCGGTGGCCAACGGCTGCTACGTTGCCGTGGCCAACCGGGTCGGACATGAACGGCCGCCGCATCCGCAAGGTGCGGCGGGTATCGAATTCTGGGGCCAAAGCTTTGTGGCGGGCCCCGATGGCCAGATTCTCGTTAAAGCGGGGTCCGACCGGGAGCAGATGCTGCTCGCCTCAGTGGATTTGAAACAGGTCGACGTCACCCGCACCCATTGGCCGTTCCTGCGCGATCGCCGGATCGACGCCTACGGAGGCCTGACAAGACGGTTTTCTGACTGAAACCGGGAAATGGACCGCTCGCTCGCCGGCGGCAGCAATCACGCTCGTTTCGCCGCGCGGCGAGCAAACTGGCAATCCGACCCGTTGACCAAATTGAAAACCAACGACCGCAATACGGAATGGGCCACACCCTCGGCATTGGGTTTTCGCATGCCAGCCGAGTGGGAAGCACAAGAGGCCGTTTGGCTGTCGTGGCCGCACGTCGCCGGCACCTGGCCGGGCAGATTCCGGTACATTCCGGCGAAGTTTGCGGAGATCGCGGCCCACATCAGCCATTTCGAAAAAGTCCGGATCAACGCGCCCCGGACGTTACGGCGGCGCGCGCGGGCGCTGCTCGAGCAGGCGGGAGCTGATTCAGCCAACGTCGAGTTTTACCCGCATGCCACCGATGATAGCTGGTGCCGCGATCACGGACCGATCTTCGTGAAAAACGACCGCACGGGCGAGGTGGCCCTGACCGACTGGAAGTTCAACACGTGGGGTGGCAAATATCCCCCCTACCGCCGTGACAACGAAATACCGCCCAAAATCGGCCGGGCGCTCGGTTTGAGGCGTTTTGAAATCGACCTCGTGCTCGAGGGCGGGTCCATCGACGTCAACGGGTCCGGTCTGCTGCTCACCACCGAATCCTGTCTGCTGAACCGAAACCGCAACCCCCAACTCGATCGCGGGCAGATTGAACAGGCGCTCAAGGACAACCTCGGCGTCGGGCGGGTGCTGTGGCTCGGAGAGGGCATCGCCGGTGACGACACGGACGGGCATGTGGACGATCTCAGCCGGTTCTTCCGGGTGGACGGGGTCGTGACCTCCATCGAGCGCGACCCGCGCGATGTGAACTTCCGGGCGCTGCACGATAATCGGCAGCGTTTGGACGATTGGCACACGCCGGCGGGACGCAGATTCGAGATTATCGAGCTGCCGATGCCCAAACCGTGCCACGGGAAGAAAGGCCGCCTGCCCGCGAGTTACACGAACTTCCTCGTGCTGAACAATGCCGTGTTGCTGCCGGGCTTCCGTCAGCCGCGTCGCGACGCCGAAGCCGCCGAAGTTTTGCGAGCCTGCTTTCCGGACCGGACGATCATTCCGGTGGACTGTCTCGACTTGGTTCACGGCCTGGGTACGCTGCATTGTGTTTCGCAACAACAGCCCGCCTGACCGGGCATGAACACCGATTTGAAAGTGACCGCCGCATTGGGGTTGTTGGCCGTTCTTCTGTTCGGCTGCGCGACCGTTGGTGATTTGCGCGACGCCGTGAAAGAACGGCTGGTGGGCGAGCCCAAGGTCAAGGTGGTGAAGGCGGATGTGCGTGCGGCCTTTGAGGCGGCACGCCAGGCCATGGAGCATCTCGGTTATCAATATGTGCGAGGGGGGCCGGCCCAGGGCGAGTTGGAGGGCCTGACCCGCATCAGCGGCGGAGGCGCCTCACGATCGGCACGGCAGCGCAGCATTTCGATCCGACTGCGTGCCCTCGACGGTGAAAGCACCGAGATCAGGGTCCTGCTCAAGGAGATCGTTGAGGCAGATTCGGGCGACCTGACCACGCAGACGCCGTTGCGCGAATCGCCTGGTTACGAGGTCTTCTTCGTTGAGGTGGATCGGCGGCTGAAAGGGGTAAAATCGCCGGGCGGCCCCAGCGGAGAATAGACCGGCCCAAGCGGCCTTCACGGTCGTCCGATCTGGCCTCATGTTCGAGCATGACTTGAGCGCAGGAAGCGCAGGGCGGTGGCCGGCGGCAGCCCGGCGGCCGTTTTTTGGCTTGCCCGGGCTCCGGCGGGGCGGGATTCTCTGCGGCTTGCGGCACTAATCGGCACCTTTCGCGAACCGCCGCAAATGCTCCCGCGAGAGGCATTTTCGTCAGTCAAACTCCAACCAGCGGCCGCGAGGCCGGCGCGGAGGGCGACCGCCCGGGAGCAGGCGGAAGTGCTCCGCATCTTTCCATGAGTTCCATCATGCAAGAATTGCTCGCGCAAAGCTCCTTCGACACCCTGACCGAAGGCGCGATTGTGCCGGGCGTCATCACCGAAATCCGTCAGAACGAAGTGGTCGTCGATATCGGCGGCAAATCCGAAGGCATCATCCCGGCCTCGGAGTTTGGGGACTTGGGCGAACTGCAAATCGGTTCCCAGATCGAGGTCCTGCTCGAAAAGCTCGAGGACAAGAATGGCAATCCGATCATCTCGTACGATCTCGCCCAGCAAAAGAAAAATTGGGAGAACATCCTCCAAAAGTGTTCTGAGGGCTCGGTGGTGTCCGGGCGTGTCAAGGCCAAGGTAAAGGGAGGCCTGATTGTCAGCATCGGCGTCGATTCCTTTCTGCCCGCCTCCCACATCGACATCCAGCCGCCCAAGAATCTCGATCAATACCTCGGGCAGACCTACGATTTCAAGGTCCTCAAGATCAATCAGGACCGCAAGAACATCGTGCTGTCGCGCCGCGAACTCATCGAGGAGCAGCGCCAGCAAAAACGCCGGGATCTGCTCGATACCATCCAGCCCGGCCAGATGCGCAAAGGTGTTGTCAAGAATATCACCGATTTCGGCGCTTTTATCGACCTCGACGGCATGGATGGTCTCCTGCACATCACGGATATGAGCTGGGGTCGCATCTCGCATCCGAGCGAGATGCTCAAACAGGGGGAGGAGGTTCAGGTGATGATCATCGAGGTCAATCGCGAGAAAGAGCGTGTTTCCCTCGGTCTCAAACAAACCACCAAGAACCCGTGGGACGACATCGAACACAAATTCCCGGTCGGAGCCAAGGTGCGCGGCAAGGTCGTTAACCTGGTGCCTTACGGAGCCTTTGTGGAAATTGAGCCGGGCGTGGAGGGACTCGTGCACATCACCGAAATGTCGTGGACGAAGCGCATCATGAAACCGTCCGAAATCCTGAAGGTGGGTCAGCCGCTCGACGCCGTGGTCCTGGGGATACAGAAAGAGGAACAAAAGATTTCCCTCGGCATCCGCCAGCTCGAGCCCAACCCCTGGGATATGGTCCGTCACAATTACCCGATCGGCGCGCGCGTGCGGGGCAAGGTGCGAAACATGACGACCTACGGCGCTTTCATCGAGCTCGAGGAAGGCATCGATGGCATGGTGCACGTGTCCGACATGTCGTGGACGCGGAAGGTCAACCATCCGAGCGAGCTGCTCAAGAAGGGCGACGAGGTCGACGCCATCGTGCTCGATGTCGATTCGCAGCAACAGCGTATCTCCTTGGGCATGAAACAGCTCACGCCCGATCCGTGGTCCGACATCGACACCGCCTTCAAGATCGGTGATGTCGTGAAAGGTTCGGTCACAAAGATAACCTCGTTCGGTGCGTTTGTGGAACTGGCCAACGGCATCGACGGACTCGTGCATATCTCGCAGATCAGCGAGGACCGGGTGGACAAGGTGAAAGATTTGCTGAAACCCGGCCAGGTGGTGACAGCGCGCGTGATCAAAATCGACCGCGACGAACGCCGGCTCGGTTTGTCAATCAAGGCGGCGAACTACTCCGCGGAGCAGCTCGCGGCGGAAACCGCCACTTACGAGATGCTCAACCGGCAGAGCAGTGGCAGTGACATGATGAACCTCGGCGACATTCTCGACGAAGCCGCGGGCAAGGACGAGCAATCCTAGGCTTCCCCTAAACTGTCAAAGGCGGCCTCGAAAGGGGCCGCCTTTATTTGGTGCCCCTGGGCCAGCCGCCCATTGTCCGGCAGGCAACAGGGTTCCGCGCCCGGCCCTGACGCGCGCAAACTCTTCCTTGCGCGCGGGAAGGCGGGACACGGCATCCGCTGCCGGGCACTGTTTGACCGTCGGCTCCAGGTCGGCGCTTATCTTCGTCAGCCGGGTGGCGCCGAAAATCGATGAGCTGCCCTTGAGGCCGTGGGCCTGCCGCACGGCCCGGCCGGGGTCACTTCCGGCAATCGCCTGCTCGATCTCGCAGAAACGCTGGTTGGAGCCGGCGAAAAAGATTTCCGTGAGTTTGCTCAGGAAAGAATCATCGCCGGGATTCAAGGCGCGAAGGGATTGGAGGGCGGGACCGGGAGATTCAAAGGACGTATCATTGGATACAGATACGATGATATTATACTTGCCAGGGAGGGGGACTTCCGGCTTTGTTTTCCCTGATTATGGCCAATTCGTTTGTCTTTTCGTCGGAGTCGGTGGGCGAGGGCCACCCCGACAAGGTGGCGGATCTCATTTCGGACAGCATCCTGGACGCCTGCCTGGAGCTGGATCCGTTCAGCCGGGTGGCCTGCGAGACTCTGGTGAAATCCAACATGGTCGTCCTGGCGGGCGAGATCACGACCAAGGCAAAGGTCGATTATGGTCAGGTTGTGCGATCCGCCATTCGCGAGGTCGGTTATGTGCACGACGACGACGTGTTTCACGCGGACCGGGTTTTCATCAACAACTATCTCACCCGGCAGTCGCCCGACATCGCCCAAGGGGTGGACGCGCGGGCGGCGGAAGGGAAGGAGACCGCGGAGCAGGGGGCGGGCGACCAGGGATTGATGTTCGGCTACGCCTGCAGCGAGACACCCGAGATGATGCCGACGGCAATCATGTACGCCCACCGGCTTGGCCGCGAGCTGACCAAACTCCGGAAAGCCGGCGTGGTGGGCTGGTTGCGGCCCGATGCGAAATCCCAGGTCTCGATCCGCTACGAGAACGACAAGCCGGTGAGAGTCGAGAACGTGGTCATTTCGACCCAGCACACCAAAGACGTCAAACACGAGGCCATCCAGGAGTTTCTCATCGAACACGTCATCCGAAAGGCCATTCCGGCCTCGATGCTCGACCGGGACACCCGGTATCTCATCAATCCGACCGGGCGATTCGTGGTGGGCGGCCCGGAGGGCGATTCAGGCGTGACCGGACGAAAAATCATCGTTGATACTTATGGCGGGTGGGGTCGCCACGGAGGCGGCGCTTTTTCCGGCAAGGATCCCTCGAAAGTCGACCGTTCAGCGGCCTACATGTGCCGCTGGGTCGCCAAAAATATTGTCGCCTCCGGGCTGGCCGAAATCTGCGAACTCCAGGTCGCCTATGCCATCGGTTATCCGGAGCCGGTCAGCATCTGGGTCGACTCGATGGGCACGGGCAAAGTGGCCGATGAAGTGATCGGCCGCGCCGTGTCCCGGGTGTTCAGTTTCAAGCCCGCCAACATCATCCGCCAGCTCGATCTGCTTCGCCCCATCTATCGGCTGACCACAAACTACGGACATTTTGGCAAAGCCGACATGCCCTGGGAACAAACAGACAAAACCCAGGAACTGTTGGCGGCCGTGAACTAGGTATCCGCCCCGCTCCACCCCGAATTAACGTACGAGTTCCGCCCACGACCATGCCCGCCACCGCCGCACCCGCCCGAAAGCAGGACTTCAAGGTCCGCGATATCTCGCTCGCCGATGCCGGCCGCCGCGCCATCGAGGTTGCCGAAAAAGAAATGCCCGGCCTCATGGCCATCCGCGAGAAATATTCCAAACAGAAGCCCCTCAAGGGTGCCCGCATCACGGGCTCGCTGCACATGACGGTCCAGACCGCGGTGCTCATCGAGACGCTGGTCGAGCTCGGCGCTTCGGTCCGGTGGGCCTCCTGCAACATTTTCTCCACCCAGGACCATGCCGCCGCCGCGATTGCCCGAGCCGGCGTGCCCGTGTTCGCGTGGAAGGGCGAGAGTCTCGAGGAATACTGGGAGTGCACCTACGAGGCCCTGGCTCACCCCGGAGCCAAAGGCCCCCAACTGGTGGTCGATGACGGCGGCGATGCGACCCTGCTCATTCACAAGGGATACGAGTTGGAGGAGGGCGGCGAATGGATCAACCAACCCTCCGCCGCTCACGAAGAACAGGTCATCAAGAATCTGCTGAGGCGAATCCACCGGGAGGACCCGCTGCGATGGCACACGGTCGTCAAGGACTGGCGGGGTGTGTCCGAGGAGACGACCACAGGTGTGCACCGTCTCTATCAACTCCATGAAGCCGGCAAACTTTTGGTGCCCGCCATCAACGTCAACGACTCGGTGACGAAGTCGAAGTTCGATAATCTTTACGGCTGCCGCGAATCGCTGGCCGACGGACTCAAAAGGGCCACCGACGTGATGATCGCCGGCAAGGTGGCGGTGGTCTGCGGGTACGGCGATGTGGGCAAGGGGTCCGCGCACTCATTGCGTGGCTTTGGCGCGCGCGTGGTTGTTACCGAAATCGATCCGATCAACGCGTTGCAGGCCGCGATGGAGGGCTTCGAGGTCAGCACGGTCGAGGACACCCTCGGCCGGGCCGACATCTACGTCACGGCAACCGGGAATTGCGACGTGATCACCCTCGAACACATGCGGCGAATGAAAGACCAGGCCATTGTGTGCAATATCGGGCATTTCGACAATGAGATCCAAATGGCGCAACTGGCGGCCGCTACCGGGGTGAAGAAATCCACCGTTCAACCCCAAGTCGACAAATACGTCTTTCCTGACGGCCATGCCATTTACGTTCTCGCGGAGGGGCGTTTGGTTAACCTGGGGTGCGCCCACGGACATCCGTCGTTCGTCATGTCGAACAGTTTCACCAACCAAGTGCTCGCACAGATCGACCTTTGGACAAACCGAAGCTCGTACAAGACGGGAGTTTATCGGCTCCCGAAACAGCTGGACGAAGAGGTGGCACGCCTGCATCTGGAGAAGATTGGTGTGAGGCTCACAAAGTTGACCCCAAAACAGGCAGAATATCTTGGCATAAAGCCGGAGGGTCCGTACAAGCCGGAGCATTATCGGTACTGAATGGCTAGGGATGCCAAGCAAAGAGCTTTAGGACAAGTACTTAAGCTATTACTTGATTAATTTGCTCAAGTAACTAATGTTACGGTGTGGGCACGGATTCAACGACTCTCAGGCCGCCGTCGGCAAATGAAGGCATAAAAGAGCGGAGCAATTTCCTGCGCGGGAATATTGCCCTCGACTTTGGGGACGCCGCGAGCGGCGCCATTACCGAGGAAAGCGCCCAGCTGACAAAATTCCACGGGCTCTACCTACAGGACGACCGGGACCAGCGCCTGGCCCTGAAGAAGGCGGGCCGGGGAAAAGCATACATCTTCATGCTGCGCCTTCGGCTTCCGGGGGGGCGATGCACGACGAGACAATACCTGGGGCTTGACCGACTTGCCGACCTTTACGGCAACCACACGCTGCGGCTCACAACCCGCCAGACATTCCAGCTTCACGGAATCTTGAAAGGGAATGTGAAGCCCATCATTCAGGGGATTCACTCGGTGATGCTCGACTCCATTGCTGCGTGCGGCGACGTGAACCGCAATGTGATGGCGTCGCCAAATCCCGAGCGTTCGCCCCTCCACCAACAAGTCTGCGAACTGGCCGCATCGTTCAGCGATTTTGTCCTGCCAAAAACCCGTGCGTATCACGAGCTGTGGCTGGACGAAAAACTGGCCGCCGGCGGCGAACCGGAGGCGGAGCCGCTTTACGGCCCCACGTATCTACCGCGAAAGTTCAAGACGGGTTTTGCCGTTCCGCCTTCGAATGACGTCGACATTTTTTCCCAGGATCTGGGTTTTATCGCGATCGTCGAGGGCGGACGGCTGGCCGGCTTCAACGTTGCGGTGGGCGGCGGCATGGGCATGAGTCATGGCAACGCGGACACTTTTCCGCGCCTGGCCGACGTGATGGGGTTCATCACGCCGGACCAGGTGAACACGGTCGGTGCGGCCGTCATCGCCACGCAGCGTGATTACGGCGATCGTTTGAATCGCAAGCATGCGCGCCTGAAATATACGATCGAGGACCGGGGGCTTCCTTGGTTCCGGGCCGAGGTCGAACGCCGCGCGGGCTTCGCGCTGGCGCCCGCCCGGCCGTTCCACTTCGAAAAAATCGCCGATGATTATGGCTGGCATCGCGCAGTGGATGGTTCCTGGTTTTTTGTGCTCTTCATCCTCAGCGGCCGGATTGCCGATGCTCCCGGCCGCAAATTGAAGACCGCGATGCGGGAGATCGCCCTGATTCACGAGGGCGATTTCCGCATGACGCCGAGCCAGAATCTGAGCATTTCCGGGGTCAGCGACGACCAAAAGACCGCCATCGAAGCCATCCTGGGCCGGCATGGCCTGTCGGACCAAAACCAGCAGACCGGCCTGCGCCTCAATGCGTTGAGCTGCGTCGCCCTTCCGACTTGCGGCCTGGCACTGGCCGAAAGCGAGCGCGGTCTGCCGCCGCTTTTGGACAGACTCGAAGGCGTGCTCGATGAATCAGGCCTGCGGCACGATGCGATCAGCATCCGCATGACCGGTTGCCCCAACGGTTGCGCGCGACCGTTCCTGGGCGAAATCGGCATCGTCGGCAAGGCGCCCAACAAATACAATCTGTACCTCGGCGCCAAATACGACGGGACGCGGCTCAACCGCCTTTATGCCGACTCCGTCACGCCGGACCAGATTGTCGAGATCGTCGGCCCGATTCTCCGGCGATATGCCCGCGAGCGCCTGGACGGCGAGCAGTTCGGCGATTTCTGCATGCGCACGGTCCTTGTGGAAAAATCCGCGATGCCGGTTGCGTTGGCCGTGGGATAGCGGGGTGTGTCCGGCGTTCTCGTCGAATCACCGCCAATCCGGGGGAAAGATTGATCGGAAATGGTTTTGCCTTGGGCACCGCCGTTCCCGATGCTCGACCGGTGCCCGCCTCCGCGTGGAAAAAACGCGCTGTCATCCGCTGGGGTGTCATCGGATGCGGCGCAGTGACCGAGGTTAAGAGCGGTCCCGGTCTGCAAAAGGCCGAGGGATCGCGGCTCGTCGCCGTCAT
>Ga0156277_10231_pt1 | contig 9449 bp, 11 predicted proteins | sample RifCSPlowO2_12_FD_107926 | JGI IMG/M metagenome (GOLD analysis project Ga0156277, IMG submission 107926) | Verrucomicrobia bacterium RIFCSPLOWO2_12_FULL_64_8
CAGGGGTAACATGCCGTTCATAGAACGCCGACTTGAGTCGTGGAACCAGCCTATTTTCCACTCCCCTTAATTTGACTTTTCTTTGTCACCCGGCGGCGCAAAACCCGCCGGCCGGATCCCTGGGGCCGCTGCGCGGCCGCGTTGATCCATTCTGTCCCACCGCGGTCATAATGCTCCTTTTTCCAGATCGGGACCCGGGTCTTGACCTGGTCGATTATAAAACGGCAGGCGGCGAACGCCGCGCGGCGATGCTCGGCGGTGACTCCGGCACAGACCGACAGGTCGCCCGGTTTCAGGCGGCCTACCCGGTGCACACAGGCGGCCGCCAGAATGTCGAATTTGGCCCGTGCGGCCGCCAGAATCCTCCGGCCTTCCTTTTCCGCCAGGTCCGTGTACGCCTCATACTCGAGCCGCCATACGGCCTCGCCTTCGTTGCGCCGGCGCACCCAGCCCTCAAATGAGGCAAACGCACCCGCGTGTTTGTCGCGCAACCGGCGGGCGAGTGCGTGGGGAACCAGCCGAGCCGTGACGATCCGGAACATGACAGGTAGGTTGCGTGCGGCGATTTTTCTCAACCCCCGGCCACCGGCGGCAAAAAGGCGATCTGCGCGCCCCCGGCGAGCGGCGTGTCCCACTCGGCAAATTCGCCATTCACCGCCACTCGCACCCGGGCCGCCGGCAAACCGAGGCCATGGCGGGCACGCAGCTCGGCATACAGCGCGGTCAGCGTCGCCGCCGTGGTCTCAACCTTTTCGTCGGCGCGGCCCGCTTGCTCCCGCAACAACGCAAAATACCGGATATGAACCGTGCGTCTCATTTTGCGCGGAAGTCGCTCTTCCCACCGGTCTTTTCCAGCAGCTTCACCTCCCGGATCACGATATCCGGCGAGAGCGATTTCGCCATGTCATAGACGGTCAGCGCCGCCAGGCTCGCCCCGGTCAGCGCCTCCATCTCGACCCCTGTCTTGGCGTGGGTTTGCACGCGGCAATGGATCGCCACTTCGCGGCCGTCCGACGAAAGCACGACCTCCAGCCGGCAGTCTTCGAGCGGAAGGGGGTGGCAGAGCGGGATAAGTTCACTCGTCTTCTTGGCCGCCATCATGCCGGCGAGAATCGCCGTCTGAAAAATCGGCCCTTTTTTCGTCGCGATCTCGTCCGCCTCGAGCCGCGCGGCCACGGCGGCGGGCAGCGCCACCACCGCCACGGCGTGCGCCGTGCGCTGCGTCACGGGCTTGCCGCCGACGTCGACCATTGCCGGCCGGTTCCGCGCGTCGAGATGGGAGGACATGCGCACCTACTTTCGTGCAAAGCCGTCGCGGCGCAAAACGTTTTTAGACCCAGGGCCAGAACGGCGCCATGGTGCCGGCGGGAAACTGCTCCGGTTCCGCCGGCAGTTCCACAAAGCCGTCGGCACCCACCAGACCGGCAAAATCGCCCGACGTGTTGCTCGGATCGGGGGCCGCCAGCCGTTCACCGCGGGCACCATGAAAGATCCGCACCGGCAGGAACCAGGTCAGCCGGGGTTTGAACTCGACGCCGGCGGTCAGAGTCGCGGGCACGGCGGGCGCCGCCGGGCATCCGCTCATTTTCGCCAGCGCCGGCAACACGTACCGGTGCAGGCAGGTGTACGACGACACCGGATTGCCCGGCAAAGCGAAGATCGGCGTGCGCCTCGCGCTGAGCCCGAACCACAGGGGTTTGCCGGGCCGCTGCGCCACCCCTTGAAAAATCCGGACCACGCCGAGCCCGGCCAGCACCGAGGGCAGGTGGTCGAATTTGCCTTTGGAAATCCCGCCGATGAGCACCAGCAGATCATACTCCGCAATGAGATGCCAGAGCCGGTGCTCGATTTCGTGGCGCATGTCGCGCAGGTGAAAACGTTCGACGCGGGGATAACCCGCCGCGATCAGGGCGGCGCGCAAGGCATGGTCGTTGGATCGGCGAATCTGATGCGGGGCCACGGGCGAATCGACCTCCACCAGCTCGTCGCCGGTCGCCACCACGGCGATGGCCGGCTGCATCGTGACCGAAACCTGCGCATAGCCGCAGGCGGCAGCCACCGCGATTTCCCGTCCCGTCAGACGTGTTCCGGGCGGCACGATGACCTCCCCGACGGTGCGGTCCGAGCCGCGGCGGTGCACCGCCTGCCCGGCGGTCACTGCGACGGTTCGGCTGATCGTCACCGCGTCACCGTCGCGCTCCGCGTCTTCGTAGGGCACGACGGTGTCGGCGCCTTCCGGCAGCATCGCTCCGGTCATCACTTCAATGCCCTCGTCGTTCTTGGACAGCTGCAGGGGAATCGTGCCGGCCGCCTGGATCCCAGCCACGCGAAATCGTCGGATCCCTCCACCCCACGCCGCGTGGCGGATGGCGTAACCATCCATCGTCACCCGGTCAAACGGCGGCAGGTCCCGGTCCGCCACCAGCGATTGGCGCAAGGTGCGGCCCTGGGCGTGCCCGAGCGGGCAGTCCTGCATTGGCAGCAGCGCGACGTTGTCGCGCACCAGCTTTTCGGCTTCGGCGACGGACAGCATTTCGGCAGCTAAGCGCAATCCCCGGCCTGCGCCAAGCCAGCAAGCGCTCGCCCCGCAATTTGCGTCTTTCCTCGCCGTGTTTATCCGTTTTTGTGGACTTCCCCTTCATGCCCGACCTCCGCGACCAGTTCCGCCGGCCGTTGCGCGATCTGCGTGTCTCCGTCACCGACCGTTGCAATTTCCGCTGTCCGTATTGCATGCCCGCGGAGGTGTTTGGCGCCGATTATCCTTTTCTCCAAGATGCGCAGCTGATGTCGCTTGCGGAACTCGCGCGCATTCTGCGACAGTTTGTGCGCGCTGGCGTCGAAAAGGTACGGGTCACCGGGGGCGAGCCGCTGCTGCGACCCGAGGTCCCGGAGCTCATCCGCCTGCTCAAGCAGGAGTTGCGCGTGCCCGACGTGGCCTTGACCACCAACGGCTGGCTGCTCGAACGCACCGCCCCGGCCCTGCGCGCCGCCGGCCTCGACCGGCTCAATGTCAGCCTCGACAGCCTTGACCCGGAGACATTTGCGCGAATGAGCGGCCGCCAGCGGCGGATCGAGGGGGTGCTCGCCGGCATCGCGGCGGCCACCGGTCTCGGTCTGCCCGTGAAGATCAACACGGTGGTCCAGCGCGGGGTGAACGACGGCGAACTCCTCCGTCTCGCCGCCTGGGCCCGGGAACAAAGCCTGACGCTGCGCTTCATCGAATACATGGACGTCGGCAACTACAACCACTGGCGCCGGGAACTGGTGGTGCCGGCGCGGGAAATCGTCGAACAGATCGGCGCCGCGTGGCCCCTTGAGCCGTGCGTGCCGGCTTATCGCGGAGAAGTGGCCGCGCGCTACCGCTATCGCGACGGCCGCGGCGAGATCGGGCTCATCAGCAGCGTCACGGAACCCTTCTGCCGCGATTGTCATCGCGCCCGTCTCTCCGCCGACGGAAAACTCTACACCTGCCTTTTCGCCACCGCCGGCTGGGATCTGCGCGGCGCCCTGCGCGCCGGCGCGAGCGACGATGAGCTTTTCGCCTTTGTCGGCCGGGTGTGGGCCGGCCGGCTCGACCGGTATTCCGACGAACGCGCCGAGCTGCTCGCGCGGCACGAGTCGCGCCACAAGATCGAGATGTCCTACATCGGCGGCTGACGGACCTCCTCGCCCGCCACCGACCCGCGCCCGCGTCAGAGTTTCGCCTGTTTCTTCAGTTCCTCGAGGTAGGCGATGACGCCGCTGCCGGGCCGGTAGCCCACGATCTGGCCGAGTTTTTCTCCCTTCGCGTTCAGCACCACCACGGTGGGATAACCCTCGACCTTGAATCGCCGGCCCAGCCGTGCATTTTGCGTCGCCTCGGTCGCGGGCAGCTTTTTTTCCCGGGGAAAATCAACCTTCACCAGCACCAGGTGCTTCGCCGAGAACTCCACAAACTGCGGCTTCGACAGCACTTCGTTCTCCAGCTGGATGCAAAAGCCGCACCAGTCCGAGCCGGTGAAATCGAGCAGGACCCGTTTGTTTTCCTTGGCCGCCCGGGCGAGCGCGGCGTCATAATCGGTGGTCCAGGCAACGTCGCCCGCCTGGAGGGCGACCGTCAGCGCGGCCGCGCCGAGGAATCCGAGAAGATGGCGGAGGGTTCTCATGGCGTGAAAACAGCGGTACGCAAAAACCTTGTTTTGGCAAACGCCGGCGGCCGTCCTCAATGATACCGGGCGGCCCGACCGAAATAATCGAGTGTCCAGATCTCCCGCCAGACGCGGAACCGGCCCTCGTGGGTCATGTTGCCGTGCTCCTCACGCTGGTCGTGCGGGAAAAGGAAACCGAGTTCGGTATTGAGCCGTTCGAGTTCGAACTGCTGCTGGTTGATGTCCTCCAGCGGCTCTCCGGTCCACGGCGCGAACGCCCCGGCCGCGGCCAGCCGGGCCTGGTGGCGCGCGACCAGCCCGGACAGACGCCGGCGCCACGGATTGCGTTCGACCAGCCAGTTTTCCGGATAAAAACCGCCAAACGGCAGGTAGAGATTGTCCGTGACGTAGCGCAGGCCATCGGCGGTGCGCGAGGCCAGGGTGTAGCACACGGAAATGGCGCCACTTGCCTGGGGCACGAACAGCACCTGCAGCCGGGTGGTCCCGGTCCGGTCCTGGTAAACCGAAAGCCGCAGTTGAATCCCGCCGATTTCGGCCCGCAGCGCCTGCACCTGGACAAATTTCTGCGCCCGCAGCCATTCCCGCACCCGGAGCAGCCGGAAATGCGTGGGCCATTCCTCGCCGCTCGTGTTGACCACGTAACGCGGAAAAAGCGGCAGAGGACTCTGACTCAACGCGGAGATGGCCATCCAGTTGTACACCGTTTCTCCCAGGAACCAGAGGAGAAAAAGCGCCGCGGCCACGACCCAGAACGGGCGGCCGCCCGGGTCAACCTGTTCCACCACGTAGGCGCCGCCCAGCGAAAACAACAGCCAGCGCAGCCAGCGCACGAAGATCGCCACGACGGGCGAAGCCATGCGCTGGTTCAACGAGAACAGCGCCAGCCCGAGGATGGCGGCGGCCAGCAGCAGATATAGGGGATCGATGGCCACGTTGATCGGCGGGCCCGGCCGGCGCCGTGCCCGCCGCCCGGATGCTCAGCTGAGCCGCACCGGCATGATCACGCAAATGAAGCTCTCGAGCGTCTTGAATACCCCCGGGCTGACCTCGTCCTTGAGTTCGAGGAAAACCTCGTCTTTCGTCAGGGCGCGCAGCGGGTCCATGAGAAAGAGGGGATTAAAGGCGACCTGCAGCTCCGGCCCGCTGTAGGAGATGGCGATCGATTCGTGCGATTCGCCGAAGTCGGGGCTCGCCGCGGTGATTTCGAGCAGGTTGCTGCCGAGCTTGATCTTAACCGAGTTCGACTTCTCGCTGCAGACTAGGGCCGCGCGGTGCACGCACTGGAGGAAGAGTTCGCGCTCGAGTTTGATGCGCTGATGCGTCTCCTTGGGCACCACCTGCTGATAATTCGGGTAGCTGCCCTCGACCACTTTGGAGAAGAGGTAGATGTTCTCGACCAAGCCGCTTGTGTCCTTCTCGGTGGCGATTTGAAAAGAGGCCCGCCGTTCATTGAACGACACGTTCACTTTCGCGCCCTTTTCCAGCAACCGCAGCATTTCTCCCACGGTCTTCGCCGGGAGGATGATGCTGCCGGCGCTGGCCGCGGGAAACTCAAGTTCCTTGGCGATCAGCGCCAGCCGGCGTCCGTCCGTCGCCACCAGGGTGAGTTTACCGTCGCGAAAATTGAAATAGACGCCGTTGAGGATGTAACGTGTTTCATCGGTCGATTGCGCATAGGCGACGCTCTTGAGCATGGTAAGCAGCTCGACCTGCTCCAGGGTGAACGAACGCTCCTCGCCAAATTCCGGCAGCGGCGGAAACTCGTCGCGACCGATGCCCATGATGCGGAAATGGGATCCGCCGGATGCGAGCTTGACCTGGAAATTAGGCGAGACGTCCAGCGAGACGTCGACGTTCGGCAGTTCGCGGACGATGGTGGCAAGCCGCTTGACCGGAAGGGTGACCGCCCCGTTTTCCTTCACCTCGGCCTTAATCTTGCAACGGATGCCCAGATCGAGGTTGGTGGTGGTCAGGGAGATATGATCCTTCTCCGCCTCGATCAAGACGTTGCTCAGGATCGGCATCGTGGCCTTGGACCCGACAACATTAAGCACTTGCTGCAGGCCATTGCTGAAATGGTCGCGGTTGATTTTGAACTTCATGAGGGGACGGCGGTTGAAGCGATGGGCCGGTTTAATTAACAAAGGGCAATCATGATAGGATTCAACAAGGAATTATTACATAGTATTATAAGCGGTGAATTTGGCCAATAACGCGTGGCGCCGGGGCTCCGTTTCATTCTCTACGCGGTTGCGGGCGCTGCGGTGAACAACTGCCGGAGCGGATGTGAAGGATACGGCGGTTGTTCGCAATGGGGTGGGTTGTTGGCGGTTATTGGACGAGGGCCGTGGGCTTGTTCACAACGCGCCGCCGGTCGCGCCGCCGGCGGCGGGCCAGCTGGCTCCGGCGGAGATACCGGCCCAAGCCGTAGAAGATATAGCCCAGAAACAGGATGAGAAAGACCACCTCCTGCAGCCAAAAGCCGAAGCCGGCGAAAATGATCACGAGGACGAAGGTTCGTACGCGCGTCCGCAGCTGCCAGTCGACCTGCTTGAAGCTTGGGTAGCGGATGCTGCTGACCATGAGCAGGGCGATCAATAACAGCAGGCCGGGCAGGAGCAGCGACCAGCGGTGCAACTCCCGGTTGTTTTCGGCCAAGTGGATCATGAAAAGGACGAGCGATGCGACGGTACCGGCGGCAGCCGGCACCGGCAGGCCGACAAAATCGCGGCTTAACTCCTTCGGCTCATGGTGGATGTACGGGTTCGTGATGACGTTGAAACGAGCCAGGCGCACCGCGGCGCATAGCAGGTAAATGAAACCGACCAGCCACCCGATCATGCGAAAGAGCGGAATACCCTGCGTCGGGGACAGAATCAGGAAGAACATCATCAACGCCGGCGCGACGCCGAAGGACACGACATCGGCCAGGGAGTCAAACTCCGCGCCAAAGAGCGACTCGCGTCCGCCGAGGCGGGCCAGCCGGCCGTCGAGGGAGTCGAAGATGACCGCCGCGAGGATGAACCAGACGGCCTGCACGTAGAGTTCGGCGGGGCTTTGCGGATACGTGCCGGGCGCGGTCGATTCCAGACGCGCCTGGATGCATTTGATGACCGCGACAAAACCACAGAAGAGGTTGCCCGCCGTCATCAGGTTCGGCAGCAGGTAGATCCGGCTGGCTTGGGTGACGTTGTAGGGATTCTCCCGCGATTCGAGATCGGACATGGCGGGGCGGACGCTCGGGAATTCAGGATTTCTTGGCCGTCAGGCTCTCCAGATACTTCCAGAATTTGGAGTGCTGCTCGAACAACTGCTGTTCGGACACCGGCAGTTTCATGCGGAAAAGGAGGTCCTCGAGCGAATCCTTGTGCAAAATGTAATGCGTGTGCAGCGTGTCGCCCCGCACCTCAAAATAAAAACGGAAGTCGCCGGCGCGGAGGCGGTAAAAGAGCTTGCCGCCGCGGGAAAAGCGGCCGAGCGGCTCGCGCGGGTTGGCGAGGTCGGCGGGAGTGAGGCGGCTGATCGGGTCAATGGCTTCGAGCTGGGCCAGCATGCCCAGCTTGTTGAGCTCCTGCATGCTCTGATCCGAAAAAGTGACCTGAAACATGACTCAGAGGCCTCGCGCAACGCCGCCAGCCGCCACCGGCGGGGATATGGGCCGGCGATCGTTATCTGCAGGCATCCGTGTAAAAACGGGCTTTCCCGACATGGGAAAGATGACTCTGGCCGGCATCGCCCCTACAGCAACGCTAAACCTTGCCACGTTGGCCAGCAATCACGCCCTCAGCATGGCCGGTCATGAAGGGCGGCGGTGGATTCCGGTCACCGTGGCGATGCGCGAGCATGCGCCGTTGCTCGAGAGGAGCAGGTGCCGCCGGCCGGGCGAGCGCTAATGCTTTCGCCCAAACGCCGGGTCGACCTTGACCAGGGCGGTGGCGGCGAACGACGGCAGCATGGCGAGACAGGTCCAGGTGAAAAACCGCGGGTAGCCGATCTGTTCTTGGATCCAGCCCGCCGGCATGCCGGGCAGCATCATGCCCAGCGCCATGAATCCCGTGCAAATGGCGTAGTGGGCCGTGCGATGCTCACCGTCGGCGACCATCATCATGTACACCATGTAAGCGGTGAAACCAAAACCGTAGCCAAACTGCTCCACGGCCAGAGACGCTCCGATGAGTCGCAGATCGGCCGGTTGCGTCACCGCCAGCAGGATGAACACCAGGTTCGGCACGTGCATGGCCGCGAGCATGGGCCAGAGCAGGCGCTTCAGCCCGCGCCGCGAAATGACGTAGCCTCCGAGCAATCCGCCGACAATGAGCGCGGCGACGCCGATCGTGCCATAGACGAGGCCCACCTGCACCGTGGTGAGCCCCAACCCGCCCGCTGTGCTATCGTCGAGCAGGAAGGGCGCCACCAGCTTGAGCAACTGCGCCTCGCCCAGCCGGTAGAGCAGCAGGAAGGCCAGGATGAACCCGATGCCCGGTTTTCGGAAAAACGCGGCGAAGACTTCCAGGAAATCCGCCAGCGGTCGCGGGGCGCTCCGGACGGGATGGTCTGCGACCGGGCTGGGCAGAACCGCCAGATGATACAATCCCGCGATGCCGAACAACGCGGCGGGCAGGAACAGCGCCGATGACCAGGCGCGGGAGACCAGACCGGTGGTTTCCTCGAGCCGGCCGGCGAAGGATACCAGTCCGCCCTGTCCGGCAATCATGGCGAGCCGGTAGAAGGTGCTGCGCACGCCGACGAACGCCGCCTGCTGGTGCGGCGGCAACGCGAGCAGATAGAAACCGTCGGCGGCGATGTCGTGCGTGGCGGAGCTGAACGCCAGCAGCCAGAAGAGCGCGAGGGAGTGGCGAAAGAAGTTGGGGGCGGGCACGGTCAGCGCCACCGTCGCCAGCGTGGCCCCGATCACGAACTGGAAGCTGAGGATCCAGAAACGCTTGGTCCGGAACCGGTCCACCAGCGGCGACCAGAGCGGCTTGATGACCCAGGGCAGGTACAGCCAGCTGGTGTAAAGCGCGATGTCGGTGTTCGAGACCTCGAACCGCTTGTACATGATCACCGACAGGTTGACGGCGATCACATAGGGAACGCCCTGGCAGAAATAGAGCGTCGGGACCCAGCGCCAGGGGCGCGGCGGACTTGTGGGCGGACTTTCCATCAATCGCTGCGGACAGTGGCGCGCGGTCAGCAGGGGCGCAATGGTAGAGAGCGTTGGGGCCGGCGCTCCGTGACCGGATTGACCGCTTCGGCGTTTACCGCAAGAAATCATTCAAGACTCTGGCGCGGCAGATCATG
>Ga0156277_10816_pt2 | contig 9380 bp, 7 predicted proteins | sample RifCSPlowO2_12_FD_107926 | JGI IMG/M metagenome (GOLD analysis project Ga0156277, IMG submission 107926) | Verrucomicrobia bacterium RIFCSPLOWO2_12_FULL_64_8
GGGGCGAGTCGCGCAACACCATGCCGAAACCGGCCACCGCGGCCGCGAACTTGAAATCCGGACTCGCATCGGCGAACGCCGTGCCCCGGTCCACGAGCGGAAACTAGAGCAACCGGCTCGTGTCGCCGTCCGGCGCCTTGTAACGCAGCTTCACGGTCAACAGCTCTTCCGAGGTAGGAAGCGCCCTTGGGCGCGATTTATCGCCCGCAAGCGGGCTTCCTACGACGGGCTGATATTTCAACGCATCCACGCCAGCCGCCGGTTTCCACTCGATTCCCGTCGGCACCACATCGTAGAGCGCGGTCACCGTGTGTCCGGCGCCGATCTCGCCCGCGTCGATCTTGTCGTTGTTGAAGTCCTCTTTTTTCAGCATCCGGTTCTCGTAACCGAGGAGGCGGTAGGCCTGCACCTTCGCCGGATTGAACTCCACCTGCACCTTCACGTCCTTGGCGATGGTGGTGAGCGTGCCGCCCGCCTGCTCCACCAGCACCTTGCGCGCCTCGCGCTCCGAATCGATGTAGGCGTAGGATCCGTTGCCCTTGTCGGCCAGTTGTTCGAGCGTCGCATCCTTGATGTTGCCCATGCCAAAACCGAGCACGGTCAGGAACACGCCGCTTTTCGCCTTCTCCTGAATCAGGCGCACGAGTTCGCCCCGGTCGGTCACGCCGACATTGAAGTCACCGTCGGTCGCGAGAATCACGCGGTTGGCGCCGTCCTTGATGAAGTAGGCCTTGGCGATGTCATACGCGAGCTGAACGTCCATGGCCCCGTTGGTCGAGCCGCCCGCCTCGAGGTGGTCAATCGCCTCGAGGATCTCCCGCTTCTGGTTGGCCGGAGTCGACGGCAGCGCCAGGCCCGACGCACCCGCGTACACCACCATGGCCACGCGATCCTCGGCCTTCAGCTTGCCCACGAGCATGCGCAACGAATCCTTCACCAGCGGCAGCTTGTTGGCCGGCCGCATCGAGCCCGACACGTCGATCAGGAAAACCAGATTTGCGGCGGGGCGCTCGGCGTCGGACAGTTCGCGGCCCTTCAGCCCGATGCGCACGAGGCGGTGCTCCGGCGCCCACGGCGCGGCGGCGACCTCGAGCGAGGCGCTGAACGGCGTCGCTTGATCCTTCGGCGGCGCGTAGTCGTAGGTGAAATAGTTCACCAATTCCTCGATGCGCACCGCATCCCGCGGCGGGCGCCGGCCGCCGAGCAGAAAGCGCCGCACGTTGGCGTAGCTGGCGGTGTCGACGTCAATCGAGAAGGTCGAGAGCGGGTTGCCCGCCACGGCGAGAAAGTCGTTGTCGGCGACGTAATCGTAGGCCTCGGTGTTGAATTGGGTCCGCTCTGGAGGCCGCCACCCTTCCCGCGGCATCGGCATGGGCATTGGCGAATATAGTGCACCGTCCATGCGATCGCTGCTCCCGCCAGCGCCTATACTGCCGAGATCTCGCTCATTCGAATCCATCCGTGAGCCGGCAAGAGTGGTTGGCGCTGGCGCGACCCTTGGCGCTGAACCGATCTTCGTTGCCTCGGCCGAGATCTTCGGCTGCACGGCTGCAACCGTCTGATTCTTGTCGAGCTGCAGCTCGATGCGGTGCTCGTCGCCAGCCTGGCCGGCGGGTTGCTCCACGATCGTCGCCGGCCACGCCGGTGCGCCATCAGAAATCATCACCGGCTTTTGTCGCGCCGCGCTGCGCATCTCGGTGAACTGATGCACCGTCAGCACGACGGCGAAGCACGCGGCGGCCAGTCCCGCCATCGCCCAATATGGGAAGCGCAGGATTCTCGCCGGCCGCACCGTGTGGTAAGGTTCGAAATGCGCCGGTTCGGGCGCAGGCTCGCCTGCGAGTGCCGCCTCCACCTGGCCGGCGGTCTCGCGGATTTCCTGGACGGCCACCTGCAGCGCGGGGCCGGCGCGCAGCGCGGCTTCGATCTGCGCGCGCTCCTCTTCCTCGAGTTCGCCGAGGGCATAGGCGGTCAGACGCGGATCATCCGGTTGCAGTTGGGTCTGGTGCAAATCGCTCATGGTTGTCTCTCTTTCTCGCCCGGCATTGTCCTCCGTCACTCGGTTCCTTCCGCCGTCGCCGCCCACTCGCGCCGCAAGGTCTTCAGAGCGGTGTGGAGCAGAAAACCCACGTTGCCCACCGAGAGCGAGGTGATGCGGCTGATTTCCTTGTAGCTGAAACCGTTTTGGAACTTCAGGCGCACGACCTCCTGCTGGTTGGGCGGCAGGTGGCCGATCAGCCGCAGCACGGCGGTGTGCGTCTCCTCCGCCTCCAGCGCGGCGCCGGGCCGCGGCTCGGCGGTGGCCATCCGCTCAGCCTGACCTTCGTCGAACCGCTTCATGCGACCCTCCTTGCGCAGGCAGTCGAACGCACGATTGCGGCACACGGTGAAGAGCCATTCGGCCAGATGGCCGTCGACCGAGGCGCGCGGCTGGTCCATGAGGCGGACAAAGGTGTCCTGCACCACGTCGCGGGCGCGTTCGGAGTCGGCCACCAGGCGCGCGGCATAACGCAGGAGCGGAGCTTGAAAACGCTCGACGGCGGAGCGCACAAAAGCATCGTGATCATGGGAGCGGTCGGACGGTCGGGTGTCCGGGTTCACAGTCTGTTCACTCCTCTCTACGCGCCAGGGTGCGTTTTCTTAGGACCGGAATGAGACCTCCGCCGTTCCCGCCGCCGCGCCGGCCGGTGCCGGCGGCCGGTCCGATCCAGGTCCCTGCAGATAGAGCACGCCAATGAGATTGCGCACAAACTGTTCGTCGGAGATCCCCTCGCCCGCTTCGGGCGGAATGGGCGTGGTAGCCCGGAAGTGGGCCGCCAGCTCGGCAAACAGGCGGACGCGCGCTGCCGCTTCGAAACGGTCGCGCCGGAGCACCGCCTGCAACGCCGCCCGGGCCTCCCGCGGCGTCACCATCTGCCGCAATCGGGCCACGACATGCGGGTAGGGGCGCAGCGAGTTGTATTTCCCGGACTGCAGCGCCGTCCAGTCCGGCGCGGCCTCCACCGCCTCACGCACCACAATGGTGCCAGCGGCCAGATCTCCGAGCCGCTGCCCCCGGCGGCTGAATAATGCCGCCAGGCCACCGACGAGATAGGCCGCCGGCAGTGCGTCCACAAAACGCAGCAGGTTCCGCAGCACCACCTGCGCGAAAGTCAGACGCAGACCTCGCTCGTCGACCACCCGCAGTCGCACCAGCCGTTTGCCGAGGGTCTGCCCGCTCCATCGCCATTCCAGGATCATGGCATAGCCCGTCGACAGCACGAAATAGCCGGCCACCGCTGCCCCGCGCGCCAGGTCGTTGTTCCAAAGCTCCAGCAGGCGGAAAATCACCACGAGCAGACCCCACGCCGCCGAAACCGTCGCCTTGTCCACCGCCCAGGCGGCCAGCCGCGTGACCGGACTGGCCAGTTCGAACGAGAACACCGCGCCCTCCGGCGTGCGCACCCGCAGGGTCTGGACGCGGCCGGCGGTCATGGACTCGCCGCCTCCGTCAGCGGCCCGTTCCGATCCGCGCGCCGGCCGGCCCGCATGAAATAATACGCCAGCACGACGGCCTCCAGCAGGCCAAATGCGATTTTTGCCAGGTAGGGAATGACCGGCTCGTGGTACTGCGACAGGAAAGACTCCACCACCCCCGCCCACACCAAGAGCAACGCCGCGCCAAAGCTCAGTGTGACCACGTCGGGCGTCGCCCGACGCAGCCGATCCGCGAGATTTTCCCGCGTGCCCCGACCCAGCAGCGCCTGGGCCAGCACAAAACCGGCCTGGGCGCCCACCAGCATGGCGGGTATCTCCACCACCCCGTGCGGCAGCAGCCACCCGGCCAGAAACACGCCCTGGCCGCCCAGCAGGTAATCCATGATCACGGCACCAAGGATCACGCCGTTGTAGAAAACGAGGATGACCGTGCCCACGCCGCACGTAATCCCCAGCGCCATCACCAGCAGGGTGACCCGGGTGTTGTGGGTCATCAGCTGCCCCGAGAACGTCGCCTTGTGTCCGCTGAGCCGGTCCTCCCGGGCCGACTCCTCCTGCGCGACGCGCTCGGCCGGACTCTCTTGCAGATGCGAATAGGGCATGAGCACCGGCTTCGCATCCGGATCAAAGGCCATGGCCAGCCCCCCGGACGCCGCTCCCACGCCGGTCAGGGTGACAGCCAGCCAGAAAAGGCCGACGTGGCGCCGGAACGCCTGTGGCAGCTCGACCGCCAGCCACCGCCGTACCCGAAACCGACCTCGCTCGCCCGGTGCGCTGTAGATCTCCGCGTAGGCACGCGCCACGAGATTCTCCAGGTAGCGGCGCGTATCCGGCTCGGCCGAAAACGTCGCGATGCGGGCGAGGTCGGCCGAGGCGCGCCGATACAGGCGGTCGAGTTCGCGCGCTTCCTCCAACGCGGGCCGTCGCCATGGGTCTGCCGCCATGCGCTGCAGCACGTCATCGAGGCGCCGCCATTGCGGCGTCTCCGCCTTGACGAAATGCTCGAGGTTGATGATCACAGCAACTGCCTTCGTTTCACCTGCAGATACTGGGTGACGAGTTGGGCGGCCAGGGTCTCATTTTCCAGCAAGGAAGCGGTGACCCCCAGCGGCCGGAGGCGATCGGCCAGCTCGCGTGCCTCGCGCCATTGCAGGTGCCCGCCCAGGCGGGTGTAGATCTCCCCGGTGGTGGTCACGGGATCTCCGGCAAACAGTTGTCCCATCCCGGGAGCCCGCAACTGGTTGACGAGCACGAGATGCTGTCGCGCCAGCAGCGGTACGTGGCGTACAAAGTCTTCGGCCAGCACCGGGTCCGACAGATCGGTGAGAAAAAACAGCAGCGTCCGCCGCCGCAGGCGCAGCCGCAGAAAGGAGAAAAGCTCGGCCAGATCGGGGGTCACCTCGTCGGGCTCAAGTGCGTGCACGGCCTCGCGGCAGGCGCCGTAGTGCGTTTCGCCGTTGCCGGCGCGGAGAAAGACCCGGATTCGGTCGCTGTGGGCCACGAGTCCGAACCGGTCGCCCTGCCGCTCGGTCGCCAGCAGCAGCACCAGTGCCGCGGCCAGATAGCGCTCCAAGGTCGTGACCGACCCGCCCTCCCTTGCCACCGGCCGGGCGCTGAGGCGCGAGGCGTCGATGATGACGCACACTTCCTGGGTGCGCTCGACCTGAAATATCTTGGTAACAGGCCGGCCTCGTTTCGCGGTGGCCTTCCAGTGGATCTCATCGAAACCGTCGCCCGGCTGGTATTCGCGCAGCTTTTCAAATTCACGCCCCCGCCCCACCGTGCGCTGTACTTTGGCCCCGAACAGTCCTCGGTTGAGGAACAACGCCGCCAGCTGCTTCCGCTCCGTGAATAGATTCGGATAGACCCGCAATTCACATCGCGTTGGGCATTTTGCCCGTAGATGCCAGAATTTCCACCGGGATTCGATCTCCAGGCAGGCCGGCCCGGCGGAAAAACGTCCCCGGCGTCGCGGCGTGCAGGCCCAGGTTATGCTCGCGCGGGTGGCTCCCGCTGGAAATTCCACCCAGGCGTCCGGCAGCGAGGCCTCGAACTCCGCCGGCAGCCCCAGGCCGAAGCGGAGCCGCACCGGCTCGCCGCCCTGGTGCGTGAACCGCACCGGCACCGCGCCGACCCGATCCTTGGAAAAACGCACGGCTTCGGGCAGGCCCGGTTCCGGCAGGCGGGTCTGGTGCAGGCTCCAGACAAGATCCGCCAGCGCCGCCAGCGCCACCCCCCCCAGCGCCAGCATCCAGGCAGGCCCAAATTGCGGCAGGGGACCCGCCACCGCCGCCAGCGGAATCACCCACAGCACGGCCCGCAACAGCCGCGAGGCCGGCACGGGATGGACCGGACCGACCGGGGTCACCGGACTGTGCACGGCAATGTTCATCGCGGCACGGCGACCTGCTCGAGAATCCGGGTGAGCACTTCGTCAATGGCCAGGCCCTCGATCTCGAACTCCGGCCGCAGGATGATGCGGTGGCCCAGCACCGCGCCGGCCAGTCCTCGCACGTCGTCCGGCGTCACATAGTCGCGCCCCGCCAGGGCGGCGCAGACGCGGCTGCCCGCGAGCAGCGCCTGGGTGGCGCGCGGCCCGGCTCCGACCAGCACACTCTCGTGCGAACGCGTTGCCCGCACCAAATCAACCATGTAGGCCATGATTTCCTCGCGCACGAGCACCTGCTCGAGGATGGCGCGGAGCTCCGCCAGCTCCCCGGCGGCCAGGACCGGTTTGACGGCGCCGCTCGCCAGCACTCCCTCCGGGGTCTCGCTTCCCAGCATGCGGCGGGCGAGCGTGAGTTCCTCTTCCCGCGTCGGGCAGCCCATGCGGATCTTGACCATGAAGCGGTCCTTCTGCGCCTCGGGGAGCGGATAGGTGCCCTCGGAGTCGGCGGGATTCTGGGTGGCGAACACCGTGAAATTCGGATCGAGGGTGTGCGTGTCGCGGTCGATGGACACGGCACGCTCCTGCATGGCTTGGAGGAGCGCGGCCTGGGTTTTGGCCGGCGCGCGGTTGATTTCATCGGCGAGCAGGAAGGTGGTGAACACGGGCCCGCGGATGAGGGAAAACCGGTTGGTCTGCAGATTGAAGACGTTCGTGCCGGTGATATCGGCCGGCATCAGGTCCGGGGTGAACTGGATGCGACCCGCCTGGACCCCGAGCACGTGCGCGAGTGTGCGTACGAGGAGGGTCTTGGCCACGCCGGGCACGCCTTCCACCAACGCATGATTGCGGGTGAAGATGGTGATCAACGCCAGCTCGACCACGCCTTCCTGTCCAATGATGACCTTGGCCAGTTCGGAGCGGGCCGCCGCGAGCAGTTGCGTGAATTTTTCCAGGTGTGGGTTCATGATGAAAGTCGGCGTTGCTTCAGCGTGCGGGTGAGCGAATTGTAGGCCTCGACCGGCGCGGTGCCGGCGGGGAGCGCGCGAAAGGCCTCCTCCAGACGCACTCCATCCGCGGACAGATTGGTGCCCGCCTTGGCGGCCCGCAGCCGGCGCCGCTCGTCCACGCAGGCGGCCAGGAGGCGATCGGGCGGCAGGGCGCGACGCAGCAGGGCGACCAGTCCGGCCGTAATGTCGTGTGTCAGGATCATGCCCGGTTCGGCGCCGATTTCCGTGTGCGCGGGAGGCGGAACAAAAGGCGCCGCGCGGTTCCAGATGAAAAGTGCCGCGAAAAGCAGGATCAGGCCGAACGCCGCGCCCAAACCGTAGCGCCGGGCCAGCGCCGCAATGCCCGCCTGCTCGACGACGCCCAGATGGCTCTCGACGAATGCGATCCGCCGATGCGGCCCCAACAGCCAGGCCAGCAAATCCGGCGCCCGTCCCGTTCGCAGCGCCTCATTACTGAGGAAATACGAGTCGGCCGCCAGCACGATGCTGCCGCGACCATGCGCTTTCTCGATGAGCACGGGCCGGCCGCCCCGGCGGTAGTGAACCACCCAGGGCGCGCCGGCGACCGGTTCGAAGTACAGTTCGCTCTGCCACGCGATCGAGTCCGGCAATCCGGGCGCAGCCTCCGCGGTCCGGAGCGCCCCGCCGAAGTCAGCCAGCATCCCGCGCGCCTTGAGTTCCACGCCCCAGGACCGGCGGTCGGGAGCCGGTGGCGGTGCCGGCGCATCGGCGGATTTCCTGTCCTCGGTCGCGCCGCGGGCGGCGGATCCCGCGCGGGCCGCGGGACGGTCCGAGCCAGACTGCTCGGCGGCGAAGCCCGCCCGGAAGGCGATGACGAGCCGCGAACCGGCCCGCACCGCAAGATCCAGCGCACTGAATTTTGCGGCATCAAAGCTGCGCCAGGCTTCGGCCTCCATTCCCGCCAGCACCAGCGTGCGCGGCGGCTCCGGAGCGAGCCGCGCGAGCGGCAGGTGGTCGCGTGCGACGGAGAGGTCCGGCAGACCGGTCAGACTCTCGAACAGCGCGCTCGTGCCGAGCGGATCGGAACGCAACGAAGAATAGGCGGGAAAAACGTCGCCCTGCCGCAGGCGCAGGTCGAACAGCCGGCCGATGAAATAAACGAGCGCCGCCAGCAGCAAAAACAGAACCATCCCGGCGCGGGTGAAACTCATCGCGGGCCCCCTTCCAATTCGGTCAGCCAACTGCGCACCGATGGCACGTCCGGGACCACGGCGCCATACCAACTGTCCTCGAACTGCCGGCGACGGCGGCCGAATCGGGCCGTCACCTCCGGTTGCTGCCAGGCGCGCCGGTGCAGCTCGCGCTCGTATTCCAGATTGGTTTTGTGCCGGGCCAGCGTCAGCCGTCCCTCCGCCGCCAACCGCGCCAGCAGGGCCAGGTAGAGCGCCCGCAGGGCGAGGCGCCATTGGCCCGCCCCCACCTGTTCGCGCGCCAGGGCCAGCCATCCCGCCTCGGGGAGTTCCGAAGCCTGCACCGATTCATCTCCCAGATCGGGACGCGCCTCTCCGACCGGCGTCGCCTGCACCACCCGCGGGCGCGCCCGCAGACGTTCCCGCCAGCCGATCCAGATGGCGGCCGTCAGCAGCCCGATCACCGAGACCGCCAACCCATAAACCAAAACCCGCAGAATCCCGGTCCAGTTGGCCCCCCCGGAGCCGGGCTCCCGGCTTTTCGAATGGGGGAGCAGCTCGTTCATCCACCGACTGAGCCTCGCCAACCAATGCAGAACCGTCCGGAAAATCTCGGCCACGGTGTCAAAAAGAAGATGAAACACCCGGCTGGTGAATCCCTGCGTCTTGGTTTCGGGGCGGGATCGGGGCGGCAGCCGCCACTGATATTCGCGCCGCGCCAGCACCTCCTGGATGCTGCGATCAAGCGCCTGTGGTTCCACGCTCCGGGACGCGGTCGACGGAGCGGTCGGCGGAGCCGCGGCGCACAGACCGGCCGGAGCCGCCACCGCCAAAGTGGCCACCACCAGCACCAGCGCCGCCAGCCCGGGACCACCGGTCTCGAGCCGGCGCCGCTTTCGCGCCGCCGCGAGATCGACCAGCAGATCCTCTCCGTCCCGCCGGGCCCGGCCGTAAAACACCCGCAACACATAGAAGGCCTTGCACAACGGATCGCAGGCCAGCCACGTCAGGGCGATTGCCGTCATGAGAAATGTCGTGTTGAACAGCGTCCAGCCGCTGAAACTGAACGCGGTTCGCAATCCCAGCAGGCGCGTCGCCAGCCACGGCACGAAGAGCAGGCCCGACGCGACGTTGACGAACACAAACAGCCACAGCAGCGAGAGGATCCCCAGCGCGACATGATTCTGTCTGGGCCAAAGCAGGGCCTGCGCCCAAGCCCGGGTGCGCAACTGCCCGGGAGGCACATCGTCGACGGCGCCCAGCACCGCCGCGCTTTGCAGATAGGCGAAAGCCCAGGCGAACGGGAACCCCGTCACGGCGGCCAGTGGCAGCAGGTACAAGCCGGCGGGTTGCAGG